>CEUR01010099.1_pt1 | contig 62032 bp, 59 predicted proteins | sample 356411 | NCBI WGS metagenome assembly CEUR01 (sample SAMEA2622715, study PRJEB7988) | marine metagenome | biome: marine biome (ENVO:00000447); feature: surface water layer (ENVO:00002042); material: "saline water (ENVO:00002010), including plankton (ENVO:xxxxxxxx)" | depth 5 m
AAGCTCGGATTTAACCCCTCTACAAGCATAGAGGAGGGTATACCTAAGTTTATTTCATGGTATAAATCCTATTATAATTTATAAAAACAAAATGATCACTTTAAATTATATAAAAAAGAAATATGGTTCTTACCTAAACAGTATAGCTAATTTACAATTCTATCAAATTTTCAGCATTTTTGGTAATTTAATTTTTACTGTTTTATTAGTTAGAATGATTGATTTTGAAAATTATGGTAGATTTGTTTTATTTCTTTCAGTAATACATTTTTTTTCATTCCTTAGCCTTCCAGGGTTAAATATTTCTATTAAAAAAGGAGTTTTAAAAAAATATGACAAGGTTTATCATGAAGCTATTAAGGTAAACCTTAAGTTTGTTTCACCAATTTTTATTGCAACAATTCTAGTTTATATGTTGCAGGTTTCTTTTTCACAACATGTTGCTTTTTTAAGTGATTCATTGAAACAATATCTACCATCTGTGGATTGGAAAATTATTACATTGGCTTTTGTATTTACTTTTCCCTCAATTTTTGCAAAACATGAATCCTTTTTGTTAGCAAAAGAAAAATATTCTCTAGTCAAAAATATAAAAGTTTTTGAAGTAAGCACAAAAATCTTGATTGTCTGTGGAGTTGCATATTTGTTTAAAGATATCAATTATATTTTATTTTCATATATTTTTCACATGGTAATACTGACAATCATCGGAAATTATTTTGTATTAAAAAATATGCTTAGTAAAAATGGTGACATCAATAATAGTAAGCAAATAGTTAACGAAGGTAAAAAATACAACATAATAGAATTAATTGGGACTATAGGAAGACTCGATAAGGTGATACTTGGAACTATTGATCCATCATTATTGGCAGTTTTTCATATTGGTCAAAGATTCCCAAGATTAATAAAAGATAATATGAAAATTTTTATTACCCCATTCATTATGACCTGGGGCAAGCTTAGCAGAGAAGAACATCTTAGTAAATTAAGGAAAAACTTTTTTAATTTTTTCTTTATTGGAATACTAATATTTGCAATTTCTGGTATTGTATCAGCAGTATTTATACCATTAATATTTGGGAGCAATTATGAGAAGAGTATACTTATTTCGCTGCTTTTGTCACTGATAATTATCTCAAAACCTTTATCTGCAATGATTTTAGATTTTGACACAGTTCAAGACAAAGGAATAAACTATACTTACTTAATGAGTTTTTTACCAGTTCTCTACATATTTTTAATTTTTTTTCTAATTCCAAAATATGATGTTATGGGCATTGTATCATCTCAAATAATTGTTAATATTTTTGCAAATATTGCAATAGCTATTTTTATTTTCAAGGGAGGTTACTTAAAAAAATGCGAACAATAATTCTTGCGGGAGGCTGGGGAAGTCGATTGGGTAATCTTTCAGAGCACATTCCAAAGCCCATGGTACAAATTGGAGGTTATCCAGTGCTTTGGCATATTATGAAAACATACTCTCATTATGGATATAATGACTTCGTCATTGCATTAGGTGTTAAGTCTCAAGTTATAAAAGAATATTTTTATAATTTTGAAGCGATAAACAATGATTTCACAATCGACCTTTCAAGTAAAAATATTGATTTTCATAGCAAGCACGATGAGCAGGCTTGGAAAGTTACTCTTGTTGACACCGGACTTAATACTTTAAAAGGTGGAAGAATAAAAAGAGTATCTGATTATTTAGATGATGATGTGAATATGATAACATATGGGGATGGTCTATCAGATATAGATATAAAAAAATTAGTAGCTTTTCATAAAGCCCATGGAAAAACGATTACATTTAGCGGTGTTCACCCCAGTGGAAGATTTGGTGAGTTTGAAGATAAAGACAATCAGGTTTTAAGTTTTAAAGAAAAGCCATCTAATGGAAGAACTTACATTAATGGTGGCTATATGGTTTTCAATAAAAATCTTATGGACTATTTATCATCAGATGAATCTTGCGACTTTGAAATTGGAGCTATGGAAAAACTTGCCAGCAAAGGGGAGGTGATGGTTTATAAGCATGATGGTTTTTGGGAATGTATGGACCATGAAAGAGATGTTAATCATTTAAATGATTTGTGGAATGAAGGAAAAGCGTTTTGGAAAAAATGGGATTTGTAAGGTTTTGAAAGTACTAATAATTGGTAACGAGGGCTATATAGGTCCCCACGTAGTTAATCGTCTTAAAAGAAACAATGACAATTTTGTTGCGGGATTTGACATAGGTTATTTTGCGCATTCTATTACATCATTTGATTTTCCTGAAAAAAATATTGATATTCAGCATAGAGGCGATGTGAGAAATTTTCCAAAAGAAATTCTCAATGGTTTCGATGCTGTAATATACCTTGCTGCTATTTCAAACGATCCGATGGGGCAAGAATTTGAAAATGTAACGTTTGACATAAATCAACATTCAGCTATATCCATAGCAGAGCAGTGCAAGGAATTAGGGGTAAATAATTTTATATACGCTTCCAGTTGTAGTGTGTATGGTTCTCTTGATAGCAATCCAAGAAAGGAAAGTTCAGAGCTGAACCCTTTAACTGCTTACGCAAAATCTAAAATTGGAGCTGAAAAAGAACTTGAGTCTTTGAGCTCAGCTGATTTTAAAATTACTTGTTTAAGGTTCGCTACTGCATGCGGTTTTAGCTCTAGACTGAGGCTAGATTTAGTTTTGAATGATTTTGTGGCAAGCGCATTGGTTAACAATAAAATTGAAATATTAAGCAACGGCTCTCCTTGGAGACCACTTATTCATGTAAAAGATATGGCTAGAGCTTTTGATTGGGCATTAAACCGCAAAGTTAATTCAAATGAATTTTTAACTGTTAACGTAGGTTCAAATCAGTGGAATTACCAGATAAAACAACTTGCTGAAGCTGTTAAAAAAAGTTTTCCAACCACTGACATTTTCATAAATGAAGATGCACCACCTGATAAAAGATCATATAAAGTTGATTTTTCTTTGTTCAAAAGCATTGCCATAGGTTATGAACCAAAGGTTACCCTCATTAAAGCTGTTGAAGATATTGCAACGGGTTTAAAAAATATTGGTTTTAGTAACGTAAAATTCAGAGAGTCTAATATGATGAGGTTAAATATACTTCGTTCTCACATAGATAGTAAAAGGCTTGATAAAAATTTAAGTTGGAAGCAATGATTTTTAATAAGTTACCAGTTTTAGGAGCCTATACTATTGAGCTAGATAAAAAGGACGACGAACGCGGATTTTTTTCTCGTTTTTGGTGTGAAAAAGAATTTAAGGATTTAAATCTTGATACTTCTATAGTTCAAATTAACAACTCATTAAGTACAAAAAAAGCTACCTTAAGAGGTCTCCATTTTCAGTACCCCCCTAAAGCTGAAACAAAAATCGTACGATGTATAAATGGTTCAATTTGGGACGTAATCGTTGATATTCGATTAGAATCAAAAACTTATGGTAAGTGGTATGGGGCTGAATTGAGTTCAGAAAATCGAACCATGATGTATGTACCAAAAGGATTTGCCCATGGATTTATTTCTCTGACTGATAATTCAGAAATAATTTATTTAGTTTCAGAATTTTATTCGCAAAAAAACGAAAGCGCATTAAGATGGAATGACCCCTTTCATGGTATTAAGTGGCCTATTAAGCCTGAAGTAGTTTCTGAAAAAGACTCAATTGTTTCAGACTGGAATGATCTTAAAGGCATTAAAGAGCACAATTAGTGAAAACTATATTAACAGGTAAAACAGGACTTATAGGTTCTCATATTAAATCATTCTTTGATCATAAAAATCACGAATTAACAACATTTGGAAGAAATGATTGTGATTATTATTTAGATCTAAACAATTTTGATTTAAGCAAAGAAAAAGAAAAGTTAGCTGATACAGTAATTCATTGCGCTGGTGTGACGGATGAAGAAATAAGTACAAACCTTGAAAGTTCTATAAAAAAAAATACCCTTGGATTAGTTAAGTTTGTTGATTGGTCACTTCAAGCCGGTGTTAAGCGCTTTATTTATATTTCTTCTGCGCATGTCTACGGAAACCTCAATCAAAACATAGATGAAAAAACAGAATTAATTCCTAAGTCGCTTTATGCTAACTTGCATATTTTTGCAGAAAACTATATACGTTCAAATATTGAAAATGTAACTATAATAAGACCTAATGCTGTTTTTGGAAAAGTTGGAACCAATTTTAACAGATGGGGTTTAATTCCGTTTTCTTTTCCAAAAAGCCTTTTTCAAGAAAACAAAATCACAATTAAAAGCCATGGAAAACAACAGCTTAATTTCGTATCAGCTGACACAATTGCCGCTACAGTTTATGAATCTTTAAGTGATTCAATCTTTGGCGTAATAAATCCAGTAGGTTATCACACAATGAGTGTTTTGGATTTTGCAAAGTACTGCATCAAAACTATTAATCAAAGCTATGAGAAGGATTTCGGCCTAGAGGTTTTATCGAAAGAGGATTATACAAGTAATTTTAAATATTCTTCTTCAAAAGTTAATTGCAAAGAATTATCAACCAAATTAAATGAGCACATCCTAAATACATATGAGGTTATACAAAATGGATAAAGTAAAACAATTTTATAGCGAAAGAGAAAAAGACGTTGAAAAAATGGGTGAAGATGGCGAGCTCCAAAAAAAATCGCTTGAATGGATGATTCATGCTGACAAATATAAATATACTTACAACTATACTTGGATGGGTCAGCCTATAGTTAAATATCCCAATGACATGCTCATTCAGCAGGAGTTAATGTGGAAATTAAAGCCTGACTTAATAATTGAAACTGGAATAGCGCATGGCGGTTCCATAATATTTTCTGCTTCAATGCAAAAAATGATGGGAATTGATGGAGAGGTTGTGGGAGTTGATATTGACATAAGATCTCATAATAGGGAACTTATTGAAAATCACCCAACATACGATAGAATAACAATGTATGAAGGAGACTCAACTGATTCTAAGATTGTTGAATTGATAGAAAAACACACAGTTGGCAAGAAGTGTGTTATGGTTGTACTTGATTCACATCATTCCCACGATCATGTCTATAAAGAACTTCAATCCTATTCGAAGTTTGTAACGCTAAATTCATATTGTATACTTCCTGATACATTCATTGAATTTTTCCCGAAGGGCTATTTTTCAAAGAACAGACCATGGGACGTAGGTGACAATCCTTATACTGCCATGAAAAAATTCATGGATGAATCAGATGAATTTATCATTGATAAAAAATTAACAAATAAAGCAATGATTACGGAATCTATTGACGGATATTTGTTAAAAGTAAAATAATTCTTATGAAATCTTAATGTAGATAAATTTATTATGAAAAATCCTTTCATATCATTTGTTATTCCAACGAGAGATAGGCCAGATCTAATTGAGTATACTCTTAGAAGCTTTTCATTGCAAACTTCTAAGGATTTTGAAGTTATATTATCCGACAATTTCACATCAAAACCTTGCAAAAAAGTTTTTGATAAATATAAAAGTAAAAACTTTCGCTATCTACACCCCTCAAAACCTCTAAGCATGTTAGACAATTGGGAGTTTGCTTTGCAGCACTGTAGGGGTGACTATGTTTCATTTCTGACTGATAAGTATATGGTCTACAGTGAAACTGTTGAAAAATTAATAAATCTATGTACAGAATACAACGAGTTGCCGGATATAGTTAGCTGGCTATCTGATGTAACTATGCCTATTAGAAAAAATGATTTTGAATCTGTTCGTTTTTACAAGTTTTTACCCACAAGAGAAACAGAGAATTTCGATCCTATTGAAGAATTGAAGCGAAAACGAAAAAAAATCTACGCAGACATTGATAAAAACGGCTACCCGGGTTGGTATAGGGGAAAGATCACTAGCGGCATGTATAGTAGAAAATTGATAGAAAAGATCATTAATAAGCATTCAAAATTATTTCCTCCAATTTTTCCAGATCAATCATCACTCGCTTTGGGATTAGCAAACGCTGAAATTTGCATAGACTACGGAAAGCCTCTGGTACAGCATCTTTCAATTGATGGAAACGGAAAAACAATGAGAAGAACCGCAAATGGTCATATGGATTACATTAATGAGAATTGTAGCGACTTAAATATTAATGATTTGCCCATTCCTGGGCTGCATACTAGCATTACTAATATTGAAGTGTATGATTGGTATGCAAATGAAAGAATAAAATCAAAATTAAATTATTCTGATGTTGATTTTGAATTATTGGTGAAGTTGTCCGAAGAGTATCACAATGAAATTAATTGGACAGATTTGTCTGTAAAACATGATCAAGTTGATCTTTTGAAAAATTTCAAGAGAAAAAATGAAATTGATAATTATAAAAATACAAAATCCACAAATCGAAACTTTCAATTGTTTTTGATAAAAGTAACAAAATTGATAAGCCGTATTGATTTTCTAAATTTGATTCGATCAATTAAAGATATCTTTTCATCATCTACGGGTGGAAAAAGATGGAGTACTTTTAAAATTCTTGATGATTTTCACATAATCAAGAAAAATAAAAATCACTCATGGAAATCATTTAAGCTTAATTGGATCTTGAAAAAAACACTAGGCCTAAACATTTTAAAATGAGCTCTCCAACTAAAGTTTGTGTTCAGGGATTGGGTTTCGTTGGTTCAGCAATGTCTACAGCTTTGTCAAGTAGACTAGACGAAAATAATCACCCTATATTTGACGTGGTTGGTATAGATAGGTCAGATGAGATAAGCATGCAAAGAATAGATTCGATTAATGCAGGAAAATTTCCATTTCCTGTTAATGATCAGAATCTTTTAAATGAATTATCAAAAAGCGTTTCACGGGGAAATCTTAGAGCTACATATAATACTGATAATTATAGCGATGCCGAAATAATTTTAGTTAGTATAAATTGCGATTTGAAAAAGGAAAACGGTGAAGATAAAATTGCACTTAAAAGCTTTACCTCCGCAATAGAAGAGATTGCCCAAAAAATATCTGAAAATACACTTTTAATTGTGGAATCAACCGTTCCGCCTGGAACTTGTGAGAAGATAATATACCCTTTATTTGAGAAAACTTTTTTGAAAAGAAATATTGATATAAATAAGTTTTTTTTAGCTCATTCCTACGAGCGCGTTATGCCTGGAGCGGATTATTTTGATTCCATAATTAATTTTTGGAGAGTGTATGCCGGTATTAATGATGAATCTTCAAAAAGATGTGGTGATTTTCTATCAAAGCTAATCAATACAAAAGATTTTCCATTAACTATGTTGAGCAATACAACTTCATCAGAAACTGGAAAAGTTCTCGAAAATAGCTATAGGGCCGTTAACATAGCATTCATTGAGGAATGGGGAAGGTTTGCAGAAGAAGTTGGGATTGACTTGTATGAAATAATTGATGCTATTAGAATGAGACCAACGCATAACAATATTAGACAGCCAGGGTTCGGAGTTGGTGGATATTGTCTCACCAAAGATCCTCTGTTTGCAAAGATAGCCGCTGAAGAAATTTTTAATTTAAATAATCATGATTTTTTATTTTCTTCAAATGCTGTTAAAACAAACAATAAAATGCCTTTGGTAGCATCTAAAAAAATAAAAGAGCACTTTAATAAAAAAATAAGTGATAAAAATTTCTTATTGATGGGAATAACCTATAGAGAAGATGTAGGAGATACGAGATTTTCACCAAGCGAAACCTTTGTAAAATCACTTTTAAGTGAGGGTTCAAGCGTAGATGTTTATGACCCCTTAGTTTCTTATTGGAATGAGATGAAAATGAATGTTTTAAAAGACTTACCCAGTTCAAGCAATTATGATGGAATTATATTTGCTGTAAATCATACAGAGTTCAAAAACATCAATTTAGCTAGCTGGATTGGAAAAGAAAAAGTACTCCTTCTTGATGCAAATAATGTTTTAACTAAAAAACAACTACAACAGGTTAATGAAACAAAAATTAATTATAAATCAATCGGCAGAGGATAAATGAAAAAGGTGTTAATAACTGGAGGCGCTGGGTTCATTGGATACCATCTAGCCGATTTATTAATTAGATCAAATTATCATGTTGATCTCTTGGATAATTTTTCTAGAGGCGTTAATGATTCCGCCATGAAATCATTGTTAGAAAATAGAAATGTCAATTTCTTCGATATAAATCTCTTAGATAAAGAAGAATTGAAAAATCTTAACAAAGACTATAGTCTTATTTTTCATTTTGCGGCAATAATTGGAGTAAAGCACGTACTTAAATCTCCGTACGATGTATTGGCAAACAACTTCAAATTGCTTGATAACATTCTCAATTTTGCTAAAAATCAAAAAAAACTGGAAAAATTTATTTTTGCTTCAACAAGCGAAGTTTATTCAGGAACTTTAAAATTTTTTGGTATTGAATTTCCAACAACAGAAAAAACGCCATTAACAATAAGCGCATTAGATGAGCCAAGAACAACTTACATGTTATCAAAAATATATGGAGAAGCTTTATGCTTAAGCTCAGGAGTTCCAAGTGTAATAATTAGGCCACATAATTTTTATGGACCAAGAATGGGCCTGTCTCATGTAATACCAGAATTAATGAAAAAATCAATAGAGACAAATGAACAGGAAATAGATGTTTTCTCTACAAATCACTCAAGGTCATTTTGTTTTATTGAAGATGCAGTTAAAATGATTAAAGTATTAGCAGAGTCTTCAAAAGCAGTTGGTGAATCGTATAATATTGGTAATGAAAATGAAGAAATTAAAATGGGTGATTTAGCTCAAAAGATTATTGCTTTAACTGAAAAAAAATTAAAAATTAATCCCATGCCCTCAACGCCAGGATCTCCTGAAAGAAGATGTCCTGGAATGACAAAATTCAATGAGATTTCTGACTTTCAGCCACAATATAATTTGGAGCAAGGGCTTAAAAAAACCTATGAATGGTACTCTAGCAAAATCTTTTCAAAAATTGAGAAGTCTGCAATATGAAAATTTGCTTAATCACAAAAAAAACTAAACCCTACGTTAAAGACTTAATAAGTTTTTTAAAGCTGAACAAGCTTGAAGCCGATATTTATGATTGTGATGTAGAAAGTGAGCTACCTAAACATCTATTAAATGAGAAGTACGATATAATAATATCGTACATATCAAGCTGGATAATTCCTGAATCCCTTTTAATGAAAACAAAAAAATACAATATAAACTTCCATCCAGGTCCCCCAGAATATCCTGGAACAGGGTGTTTTAATTTTGCACTTTATAATAATGAAAAAACCTATGGCGTAACTGCCCACATAATGAACCAAAAAGTTGACAGTGGCCAAATTATTGGAGTTCAAAGATTTAAAATTACTGATAAAGACACCGTAGCTTCCTTAGCGGAAAAATCATATGAAAATTTATTTTTATTATTTAAACAATTATTTAATCCAATTTTTATAAATGATGAAATACTTTTTGTAAATGATAAATGGAAAAGAAAGCCTTACACACGACAAGAATTGGAAAAATTATCCAAAATAGACTTAACCATGTCAATTGAAGAAATATCTAATAGGATAAGGTGTTCCTATTATCCAGGAAAACCCGGACCTTATATTGACATAAAAGGCCTTAAGTTTGAATACAATCCTGATAGATAATTAAGAATGAAAAAGACTACAATAATTGCAGAAGCTGGTGTTAATCATAATGGATCAATTGAAATGGCTAAAAAATTGATAGAAGTTGCTGCAGATGCAAAAGCCGATTATGTAAAGTTTCAAACTTTCAAGGCTGATGCACTATTGATTAAAAATGCTCAAAAAGCCTCATATCAAAAGAAAATGACAGATGTGAATGAATCACAATATGAAATGTTAAACAAGTTAGAGCTAAAAAAATCCGATCATATTGAACTAATAGATCATTGTAAAAAAAATAATATTAAATTTTTATCAACTCCTTTTGATGTAAATAGCATAGACTTACTTATGAGTCTTGACATTCCTTTGTTTAAGATACCTTCTGGAGAAATTACAAATTTTCCTTATTTAGAATATATAGGTAAAAAGAGTAAGCCTATTATAATGTCAAGCGGAATGGCATCTTTGAGTGAGGTTGGTCAAGCCTTAGAGGTGCTAATTAACTCTGGGTCTCAAATAGAAGACATTACAGTTTTGCATTGCAATACGGAATATCCTACACCCATGGAAGATGTTAACCTTAGTGCGATGATAACTATAAAAAAGGAATATGGAGTTAAAGTTGGTTATTCAGATCACACACTTGGAATTGAAATACCAGTTGCTGCCGTAGCTATGGGAGCAAGTATAATTGAAAAACATTTTACACTTGATAGGTCGTTTTCTGGCCCAGATCACTCTGCAAGCTTAATTCCTGGTGAGTTGACTGCGATGGTAAATGCAATAAGAAATATAGAAATTGCATTGGGTAATGGGAAAAAAGTTCCTAGCTCTAGTGAGAAAAAAAATATAAAAATTGCTCGAAAATCAATTGTTGCTAAATCGATTATAAAAGTTGGTGAAAAATTTACTAAAGATAATATAACAGTTAAAAGACCAGCAACAGGCCTATCTCCAATGAAGTGGAATGAGATTATTGGAAAAATTTCTACTTACAACTACGATGTTGATGATTTAATAAAATAACAAAATTTTTTAATAATAAATGAAAAACCCTTGAGGATGTTAATGAAGGACAAAATTTTTGAAATAATTTTAAATGTAATAAATGAAATGGATATTGAAGATACCGTTGATAAGCAGACACAGCTTTTTGGCAAACATGGAATTCTTGATTCTTTAGCATTAGTTAATCTTTTAGTAGAGATTGAACAGGAAATTGAAGATCACTTTGATGTCCTTATAACTATAGCGGATGAAAAAGCTATGTCAGAAGAGAATAGTCCATTCAAATCCCTTGAAAGTTTAACTGATTATGTAAATAAACTGTTGAAATCCTCACAAAAATAGAATGAAAAGTAAGAATAAAATTATCCTAATAACTGGCACTCGAAAGGGGATTGGAAAATATTTAGCTGAATATTACACCACTAAAGGACATACCGTAATTGGTTGCAGCAGGTCTTCTTTTGATAACGATTTGAAGAATTATAAGCATTTTTGTTTAGATATATGTGATGAAAAAATGGTAAAAGATATGTTTCGTAGCATACGAAAAGATTACGGAAAACTTGATATATTAGTTAATAATGCTGGAATAGCATCAATGAACCATACTCTCCTGACAAAACTATCAACAGCATCTAAAATTTTAAACACTAACATATTAGGTACTTTTTTATTTTGCAGAGAATCTGCAAAACTAATGAAGAAAAATAGCGGAAGAATAATAAATTTTACTACAGTAGCGGTTCCTTTAAAACTTGAAGGAGAAGCAATTTATGCCGCATCAAAAGCCGCTGTTGTTAGTTTGACTCAAATACTTGCAAAAGAATTCGGTGAAATGGGAATTACTGTCAATGCTATAGGTCCTACTCCAATAAAAACTGATTTAATAAAGTCAGTACCTGATAATAAGATCGAAAATTTGATTAACAAGCAAAGCATTAAGAGATATGGTGAATATTATGATGTTAGCAACATAATCGATTTTTTTATTAAAGAAGAAAGTGATTTTGTTACAGGACAAGTGATTTATTTAGGTGGTATATAGTGTTTATTGATTTTTTAATGGAACGCATGAGTAAAAATAATAATGAAAATGCAATTATTTGGAAAGATCAAACTTTTAAATACCAATGGCTATTAGATAAGTACAATTTTTGGCGTAAAGAGCTAGAAGCTAATGATATAAAAAAAAGTTCAGTAGTCGTTGTAGAGGCAGACTTTTCTCCTAGCTCAGTTTCATTATTATTAGCTTTAATTAGCCATAATTGTATTTTTGTTCCAATGACAAAGTCTGTTTATTCCAAAAGGAAGGAATTCATTAAGATTTCCCAGGGTGAAATTTTAATAACAATTAACGAACAAGATTTTTTTGAAATTAAAAAATTACCACATAAGTCAAATCATAAAATATATAACCAGCTTAAAGAGCTAAATCATCCTGGCTTGGTCCTTTTTTCATCTGGATCAACAGGAGAGAGCAAAGCTTCTGTACATGATTTAGTTGGAATATTAGAAAAATTTAAAATCAAACGACATTCTTTGAGAACAGTAACATTTTTACTTTATGATCATATAGGTGGCTTTAATACATTACTATACATTTTATCAAATTGTGGACAAATAATTACCTTACAAGACCGTAACCCTGACAGTGTACTAAAAAACATTGAAAAATATCAAGTTGAACTACTTCCAACATCCCCAACATTTATAAATTTGATTTTGTTAAGCGAATCTTATAAAAACTATGATCTTAGCTCTTTAAAAATTGTAACATACGGTACGGAGCCAATGCCAGAAACTACTTTGAAGAGATTTAACAAGCTTTTTCCTGAAATAAAACTTCTTCAAACTTACGGTTTATCTGAGGTTGGAATTTTAAGATCAAAATCAAAAAGATCAGACTCGTTGTGGGTAAAAGTTGGTGGCGAAGGTTTTGATACTCGTATAGTTGATGGTTTACTTGAAATCAAGGCCAAGTCAGCAATGATGGGGTACTTAAATGCTCCAAGCCCATTTACTTCTGATGGCTGGTTCAAAACTGGCGATGCAGTAGAGCAAGAGGGGGACTATATTAAAATCCTTGGTAGAAAATCAGAAATAATCAATGTTGGTGGCGAAAAGGTTTATCCACAGGAGGTTGAAAATGTTTTACTGCAAGACCCTAATATAGCAGAAGCCCTTGTCTATAGTGAAAAAAATCAAATTATTGGAAATATTGTGTGTGCAAATATCAGATTAATAAAAAAAGAAGATAAAAAGCTTTTTTCTCGGAGGATAAAAGGATATTGTAAAAAGAAGCTTGATAATTTTAAGGTTCCTGTAAAAATAAATATATCAGAGACAGAACAATACAATAACAGGTTTAAAAAATCTCGATTATGATACATTCAAATAAAATCATAAGATTTTTGAACCTGAAGGTTATTAATGATGAAAATTTTGAAATAAAACATATTTGTCCTCCTGATGATTTAAAGGAAAACTGTATAACTTTATTGACAAGGAGCGAAGAGTTTGAAAGTCTATTTAGCAGCTGCCCTAAAAATATTTTATCTGTAATACCTGAGGGTTTAAATGATATTGCCAAAACATATAATTCCACTTTTTTAATTTCTAATAACCCTAGATTGACATTTTCGAAAATAATTGATCAATTTTTTAAGAAAAAAGTCGACTTTTATATACATGATAATGCGTATATCAACACTGACTTAATAATTCATGAAAAAGCTTCAATAGCCTCTCATGCAATGATTGATGGGAGCATTTCTATTGGCTCTAAATCCATAATAGGCAATTCTGTTAAAATTTTTGGAAAGGTTAAAATTGGTAATAATGTAAAAATAGGTCCAGGCACTTCAATTGGTCATGATGGCTTTAACTATAGCAGAGATCAAAATGGAGTACCCCACGAATTTCCACATATTGGTAAAGTCATTATTGGTAATAATGTGACCATTGGAGCAAATTGTACTATTGCCAAAGGTTCTCTAAACAACACAATAATTGAGGATAATGTAAAAATTGATGACCAAGTCCATATTGCCCATAATGTTAAAATAGAAAGCAATACATTAATTGCTGCAAAAGCTGAAATAAGTGGAAGTGTTGAAATTGGAAAAAACGTTTGGATTAGCCCTAATGCATCTATTATTAATCATATTAAAATTGGTTCTGGTTCAAAAATTGGTATTGGAGCCGTAGTTTTAAAAAATATACCTCAAAATTCAACAGTGATTGGTAATCCAGGCAGAGTTTTGCCTACAGGAAAGAGTTTATGAAAAAAATCCTAGCTATAACATCAATCCGATCAGATTATGACTTGATGAGCCCTCTATATGATATTTTAAAAAACAAATTCAATCTATCATTGCTTGTATGTGGAGCTCATTTAAGTAAAAAATATGGATACAGCGTTGATTTAATTAAAAAAGATGGCCATAAAATTTTAGTTGAATTAGAATCGCTAATCGATTCCGATTCGAAAAAATCAAGAATCAAATCAGCAAGTATAATGCTCCAAAATTCTATTGATATAATAAATGAATATGCGCCTAATTTGATAATGTACGCAGGAGACAGAGAGGATAATATTGTTGGAGCTCTGATTGGTTCTTATTTACAAATTCCAACAGCACACTTTTATGGTGGCGACCATGTACAAGACGGCCACGTTGATAACCCAATTAGGCATGCTGTTTCAAAGTTGTCAACGTACCATTTTGTTTCAAACGAATTGCACTTTAAAAGATTAATTAGAATTGGAGAAAGTCCAGAAAGAATTCATAAAATTGGTGCAATCCAACTCGATAAAATTCATAGCCATATTAAAAAGGACAAAAGTGAGCTACTTAAAGAATTGAAAATAGAAAAAGATTTTGATGATTTTTGTTTAGTTATATTTCATCCTTTGGATAAAGAAATAAAACAAACTTCAAAAATCTTTAGAAATATATTATCCTCTTTGGAGCAGAATAAAATTAAAGCATTTGTTAATTTCCCAAATTCTGATCCATCAAATCATGATATAATTGAGATTATTGAAAAAAATATAAATAATGATAATTTTTATTTTTTTAAAAACCTTCCAAGGGATTTGTTTCTTTCAATTTATAAAAATTCAATATTTCAAATTGGAAATTCTTCATCCGGAATCCTTGAATCAGCATCTATACCAATCCCTGTAATTAATGTTGGTAATCGCCAAATTGGAAGAGCACAAAGCGGTAACGTTATATTTTGCAAGACTCAAATGAAGGACATTTCAAATGCTATTTCTTTAGTAACAACTAGTAAGTTTCAAAATTCTATGGATGGAATTAAAAATATATATGGCGATGGAAAAAGCGCAAACAGGGCAATGCAAGTGCTGCAAAAACTAAACTTTGAGAATAAATTGTACAAAACAGAGGATCCCTTAGATATCTCTATTTGATATCTATATAATATAACAATTAGGATAAAGTAATGAATGTTTTATTTGTTTCAACTCATCCTGACGATGAGACCTTAGGTTGTTCTGGTGCCATTCAATGGCACAAAGAAAAAGATCATAAAATTTACTGGGTAATAGTAACTGAAATGAAGAAAGAACACGGTTGGTCTGATTCAAAAATATCTAATAGAGATAAAGAGATAGATTTAGTTACAAATCAATACGGATTTGAGAAAGTGTATAATTTTAAATTACCTTCGACAAAATTAGAAACCTTAGCTTATTCAGAAATAATTGAAAAAATAAAAAAAGTTTACAATGAAATTTCTCCTGAGATAATATATATACCTTTTTGTAATGACGTTCATACCGATCACCAAATAACAGCTAAAGCATTTCAATCTACATTTAAATCATTTAGACATTTTCATATCAATAAAATATTTATGTACGAGACTCTTTCTGAGACAGAGTTTAATTTTATTGAGCAGAGAAAGTTCAATCCAAATTATTTTTTAAACATTACAAACTATTTAGATAAAAAAATTGAAATAATGAAAATATATAAAAGTGAATATGGAATACACCCATTTCCTAGGAGCGAGAAAGCAATAAAATCTTTAGCTTACCTCAGAGGAAGTCAAAGTGGTTTTGAAGCTGCCGAAGCTTACAATTTAATTTTTGAATCTGTAGAATGATGGATCAAATTTTAATTCTTCAAAAAGTTTCTATTAAGTCAGCTATGAAGCAGTTAAATAAAGCTGGAGAAAAATGTTTAGTTGTGATCGACAAAAATAAAAAATTTTTAGGAACATTATCAGATGGTGACATTCGTAAATCCCTACTAAAAGGGTTTACATTAAGCGACAGCATTGAAAAAATATATAACAGAAATTCTACGAGCGTCGAAAAAGGTGATTTTATTGAGGATGAAATAAAAAGAATATTTCTTGATTCTAAGTTCGATTTAATTCCCGTAATTAACAAAAATGGAACCGTTGATTCATGTTTAACCTGGGAAAAGATCTTTGATACTAAGAAAGATAATAATACACTGAAAAAAATTGATACAGTTATTATGGCTGGAGGAAAAGGAACAAGGCTTGCCCCATTTACTGATGTGCTTCCAAAGCCATTAATCCCAATTCACGATAGACCCATAATCCAGCATATAATTGAGAAATTTGCTTCTAGCGGCATAATTAACTTTTATATATCTATTAATTATAAGGGAAAAATTTTAAAAGCATTTTTTGAAGAGCTTGATTCGAAATCAAATTTTAATTTTTTGGAGGAAGAACATCCCTTAGGTACTGCTGGTAGTTTGCAGCTGCTAAATGTCAATATAAGCAACCCATTCTTTGTCACAAACTGCGATACAATAATTGATATAGATTTTAATGATCTATACGATTTTCATATTAAAAATGAAAATATAATGACACTAGTTGCTAGCGCAAAAGAGTACATAATACCATATGGAACGTGTAAGATAGATAAAGATGGTAGTTTGTTAAAAATAGCTGAAAAACCGCAGTTAGACTTTTTAATTAATACTGGATTATATGTTTTATCACCTGAAGTATTAAAATTAATACCAAAAGATAAATTTTACGATATAACAGATCTGATTGAAGCGATATTAAAAAAAGGGAAGAGAGTAGGTGTCTTTCCTATTAATGATGATGCATGGATTGATATCGGTCAATGGTCAGAGTATAAACAAGCAATTGAAAAATTAAATTAAGGAAAACAAATGAAAAACATTCTGATAGTGGGTCTTGGTTCAATTGGAAGAAGGCATACAGACAACTTTAGTAAATATTTTGATGAAATTGATATTGTGGATATAAACGATGATCGAATAGAGCAAGCAAGGGATACTTATAAAATTAATCAAAGCTTTAATGATTATGAAGAAGCTCTTGAAAATAACTCTTATGATGCTGTTGCAATAACAACACCCCCGCATCTCCATTTGGATATTGCAAAATTAGCGATCGAAAATAATGCAAACCTTTTTGTAGAAAAACCACTCGGAATGAATATTGATGGATGGAATGATGTTGCTTTGAAGTGCTCCGAAAAAAATTTAGTGTCATATGTTGCTTATTGCCATCGTCACATTAACTTTACAGCTGAATTAAAAAAAGTTATTGATGGTGGAGCTATAGGCAGACCTGTTCATGCAAATGTTCGGTGGGGTTCATATCTTCCTGATTGGCATCCCTACGAAGATTACAGAAGTTTTTATATGGCAAAAAAAGAACAGGGCGGCGGAGCTCTTTTGGACGAAAGTCATGGAATTGACTTAGTAAGATATATCTTAGGAGATGTAAGTGAGGTTTTTGCAATTGTTGATACAATTTCTGACTTAGAGATTTCAAGTGATGATGCCGCTTTTCTCACTCTTAGAATGAAATCAAATATGCTAGTGCATATTAATTTTGACTTGGTTGCCCGCTCACCAAGATTGAATTTTGAAATTGTTGGATCAGAAGGCACAGTAATTTGGGATAGAATGAAGCATAGAATAGAAATATTTGATTCAGAAAGCTCTTCTTGGTCAAAAAAACAATATACTATTGAAGATACACTTCAAATGTATCCTAATCAGGCTGAATACTTTGTCAATTGTATTAAGAAAAAAGAAACACCCATGAACACCATTGATGAGGCTATAGAAACTCAACGAGTAATTGATGCTGCTTTTAAGTCAAGCAAATCTCTTTCTTTAATTAAGTTGTAGTGTTGTTTTGAACATATTAGGTGTTATACCAGCTAGGGGCGGCTCAAAAGGCGTGCCAAGAAAAAATCTACTTAAGATAGGTAATAAAACCCTTATACAAAGAGCTATAGAATCAGCTAATAAAAGTAAAATGATAACCAGAATTATCTTTTCTTCAGATGATGATGAACTAATTGAAGAAGCTAGAAAATTTAATGTTGAAATACCTTTCAAAAGACCAAAAGAGCTAGCTCAAGACCGTTCTTCAACATTTTCTGTTGTTAAGCACTTATTAGAATGGCTTAAAGCAGAGCAAAACTGGCAACCTGAAATAATTGTCATTTTACAACCTACCACTCCTTTTAGAAAGGCAGCCCACATTGATGATACTATAAATTTGCTTCTGAATACAAGATCAAATGCTGCTATTACACTAAGAAAGCCTGATTATCCACCCCATTGGATGATGGAATTAAAATCCGAATCAAAGGTTGATCTTTTGATTAAAAATGGAAATAAATTTATGAGAAGGCAGGACACTCCAGCTGTGTATCAACCAGCAGGTTTAGTCTACGCTTTTAAAAAAAATGTTATTCATGAAATAAAAACACTTTTTCCATTTAAAGATACAAGAGGATTAATTGTTGATGAACATGAATCAATAAATATTGATACCCACAAAGATTACTTATTAGCTAATGCTATTTGGGAACTAAATAATAAAAAATGATAAAAGATGTATTAATAGTAGGAGCAGGAAACATTGGGCATAGACATTTTCAAAGCTTGGCTTATTCTGGTGATGATTATTTTATTACGGTTATAGATCCAGACGAAAATTGTTTATCAAAAATAAAAAGCATAAAGAATCAGACCAAAAAGATATCTGTTGAAACATTTCAATCTATTTCCAAAATAAATAAAAGGTATGACCTTGCAATAATAGCAACAAATTCAAATATAAGATTTAGTGTAGTAGATACAATTCTGAACAGTTCGATCGTAAATAATTTTATATTGGAAAAATTTTTATTTTCTAATACTCAAGAATATGAAAAAACTAGTAATCTCTTAAAAAAACATAAATCAAGCGCTTGGGTAAATTGCCCAAGAAGAAGTTGGGGTATTTATAAAGACATAAAAAAAAATCTTAACAATGATCAAATATTAGAATTGTCTGTCAAAGGACATGATTGGGGTCTTGCATCAAACAGTATACACTTCATTGATCTTTTTGGTTGGCTTGTAGAATCACAAAGATTAGTGCTTGATTTAAAAGGTATTGAAAAAAAAATTTATCAATCTAAGAGAAGAGGGGTTGAAGAGTTTTATGGTGTAATTAATGGAAAAGTAGGCAATACAGATTTAGTCCTTAACTGTATGAAAGGATCGTTAAGAGACTTTATTTTTTCAATAAAGACTAAGAAAAAAAATATAATAGTTGATGAAAAAAAGCTTATCCTTAAAAAGATAGATTTAACCAATAATCATTATGAAGAGAGAGATATAATTATTCCATTTGTTAGTGACACTACAGCGGTTTTTTGTAAAGAAATATTAAATAATGGGTCTTGCGATCTTCCTTCTTTTGATGAGTCTTCAAACTATCATTTAACCTTCTTAAATCATCTTATTGATAAAAAAAAACAAATAGCTGGACAAACTGAAAATAGTATATTTATAACATGAAAAATAAAATTTGGATAGTTGGCGGTGGAAATATGGGAATTGAGTATTCTAAAATACTTACCAAAAGGCGTGAAGATTTCACAGTTATTGGAAGGAGCGAAGAATCAGCAAAAAAACTAAAAAATAGCACAGGTCTAGATTCATTTATAGGAGGATTAGATTTATTTTTATCTAAAAACCCACAAGCTGCAAAATTTGCTATAGTGTGCGTAGGTGTGGAATCATTGCAAAATTGTACAAAAAAACTGATTCAATTTGGCGTAAAAAACATTTTGGTAGAAAAACCTGCAGGTTTAAACGCTAACGAAGTTATTGATTTATATGAAACTGCATTGCAATTCAATTCACATGTCTATGTGGCTTATAATCGCAGATTTTATTCTTCTGTCTTAAAATCAAAAGAGTTGATTGAGAGGGATGGAGGGGTTTTGTCTTTTACGTTTGACTTTACTGAAATGACACAAAAGATTGAAAAAATGAAAAAGGCAAAGGGTGTTAAAGAAAATTGGCTATTTGCAAACTCAACTCATGTTATTGATTTAGCCTTTTTCTTGGGTGGATCGCCCCAATCCTTAGCTTGTAATCATATTTCCAATCTTGATTGGCATCCAAGTGGGTCTGTTTTTGTGGGAAATGGACTTACAATTAATAATATACCCTTTTCATATCATTCAAATTGGAATTCTGCAGGAAGATGGGGAGTAATTTTATTAACCGAATCTATGAGATTAGTTTTATCTCCACTTGAAAAACTACAAGTTCAACAAAAGGATTCTTTTGATATAAAGTACTTAGATATTGATGATTCTCTTGATACGCAATTCAAGCCAGGATTGTATGAAATGGTTAATTCGTTTTTAAGCAACTATTCAAACTTGAAACCATTAAAAGATCAAGTAGACGACCTAAAGATCTATAGTAAAATTGGAAATTACAATTGGCTTTAGCTAGCAAAACTGTCATCTTTATTATTGATAGAGATATTTATTTCAAATTTTATTCCACAATAATAAATGAATTTTTAGTAAGAGGATTTATGGTCTTCTTAGCACATAACCATGTGAATTCTAGATTTCCATTAAGCAATAAATCGTTGTCTTTTCCCTCTTTATCAAAAGCTCCTCAATTTGGTATTGATAAAACTTATCAGAGATCTTTTATTTTTAAAAAAATTGATGAATTAATTACGAAGATTAATAATGAAAAAATTGAATATGTCTTCTCTCTTCATTCTCGATCTTATTATTCAATTGATAAAAATACAATTCCTTCATCAAAATGGGTGACCTTGCAACATTGGGCCGATAACTTTGTTAGTGAGCACGCTTTAAAGAAAGACATCTTAGATTGTGATTATTTATGTATGTATTCAAAAATATGGTGGAATGGTTTTTTAAAATCAAAATTCTCTAATAATATTGCAAAGAGTTCAAAATTTCCAAAAATATTATTTCATGGAAATCCCTACCATGATACGTTCGAAAATTTTGATAATAATCAAATTAGAGAAAAGTACGGAATTGATTTATCAAAGAGAATAGTATTGTACATCCCTTTGGGTTTCGGAGGAAACCATCTTCAAACATTTTCCGAAAAGGTTTGGAGTCATTATTACAACCAAACAAATAAGTATCCTAAATTCTTATTAAGCTTATATGCTAAATTTCTTAGATCAAAAATAACGGAAGTAGATTTAATAAAAAAAATGCAAGCATTTTGTAAAGATAATGATGCAATTTTAGTTATAAAGGGAAGGGTAAAAAAACCTATTCCTCAAGATGTTGAAAGACTATGTGATAATGTGATTTATGATGAAACCTTTTACCCTTCAACCATTTGTGAATTGATATCGGTTTCTAGTTTAGTGATTTCTCATTTTAGCATGACAATCTTTGATGTTATTAATCATGGAGTATTCAACATCAATATTGAGTTTAATAAAATTGGCCATCTACAAACGTATCTTTATGATAAAATTTTTGATGAAAGCTGGAAAGACGATTTTTCTCATTTTGGATTAAATCAAATAAACGAACCTGACTCTTTCATTGAATTGTTAAAGGATAAAACCTTAGATGACTTTATAATTAATAGAAGTGATGTAAATGAAATTGCAAATAAATATTTTTCTAAACGCCCTGGCCAATCAACAAAAAGTCTGGTAGGCGATATCTTAAACCATAATTAAATTGATTTAACTGTGAAAAAAATATTTCTTAGAATTGATGATATAGGTGCAAGCACAAAAAGATATGAGATATATTCAAAGTTTGGCTTTGGAATAGGTAATATCCTTTTTCTTAAATATATTAAGCCGTTTAAAGCTTGGGGCCCATATCGTGAATTAAAAGCAGACGACTGGAAGAAAGTATTTGATATCTTAAGCTCTTTAAACGCAAAACTAACAGTTGGCGTTACAGCTACATGGGTTGAAAAAGATGGAACACTAGTTCCTTTTCCTGACAAATATCCAGCTCAGTCAGAACTACTAAAAAATGCCGATCAAGAGGGTTTAATTGAAATTGCAAATCATGGATTAACACATTGCGTAGTAGGAAAACATTTACCCAGATTATTTTCTGGTAACCGAAAATATCATCGAGAGTTTTGGGACTGGCAACCAAAAAAAATTCATGATGATCATATTGCAAAATCTCAATCAATATTCAAAGATTGGCTTGGAAAATCGCCAACAACACTTATACCGCCAGGAAATGTTTACTCAAGGGATACTCTTAAAGCCTCAGAAAAAAACGGTATAAAAGTGATAAATAGTTATATGAATTTTAATATTGAATCTAATGTAAAGATAGTGAATGATGATTCTATTGACCCTTTCCATGATAAGGAGCTTGTTGAGGATGGTTTAGATTTCCTTACAAACAAGATTAAAAGCTATTGTGGTGAAGCAGAATTTAATTTAATAAAAGATTTTGAATAGCCTAAGAAGAGACCATCTGGATAAATTGCTGAAAAGTAATATTTCCATCTTCAAAGGTAGAGTTCTTGATGTTGGTGGTAAAAAAGTAAATAAAAAAGGCTTCTTTGTCCCTCCCAAAAAAAATGTAATTAGTTGGAAATATCTTAACTCAGATAAATCAACTATGCCTGATATATGTTCTTCGGTTGAACAGATTCCTTTAAAAAATTCTAGCGTTGATGTTGTAGTTATGACAGAATTGATTGAGTACCTACCAAATCCACTAGTAGCTTTGAAAGAAATTGAAAGAATATTAAATGTTAAAGGTGTAGCTATTATTTCAAGTCCATTGATACATCCTATACACGGCGATTACTGGGAAGATCGACATAGATTTACTAAAGTAAAACTAGAGGAGTATATAAATAATTCTGGATTAAAAGTTATTTCAATTGAGTCCATGGGCTCAATTGGCTCTGTTATTTTTGATATTTTGAGAGCGTCAGTTGGATATGCTGGAAATAACAAAAAGAAGAGAATTAGAAATTTACTGCTTAGAATACTTAAGCCATTATTCAGATTTATTGATAAATTTTCAAAAGATCAAAAAGAATATATCAATACTGGATATTTTATAATTGCAATCAAGGAAGAATAGTGTGAAAATAGGTATTTTGATTAAAAAGTTTGAAGATTTACGAAATTGGGAATTAAGAATTATTGATGAAATCTTGAATAATCCCGAGCTTGAATTATCATTGTTGGTTCAAGATGGTAGAGATGGAAAAGAAGATACTAAATCTTTAAAGAATAGAATGAAACGGTTATTCAAATCAAAAAATATTTTGGGTAAACTACTATTTAAAATGCAGGTTCTAATTGAACAAAAAATATTTAGAGAATATTTAACCGCGGATAAAGAAAATATAATAAACCAATTAAAAAAAATCGATACAATTGAATTAATTCCAAAAAGAAAAGGCTTTTTGGATGTTTTTAAAAATGAAGATGCGGAAAAAATAAAAGATTTCAATTTAGATATTATTTTAAGACACGAATTTAATATCATAAGAGGGGCTTTGTTAAACTCTGCAAAATATGGAATATGGTCATTCCATCACGGAGATAATTCTATAAATCGTGGTGGTCCAGTTGGATTTTGGGAAATATTTTTTAAACAACAGTATGTTGGAGTAACATTACAACAATTAACACCTGAACTTGATGGTGGATTAATAATAGATAAAGCTTTTTTCAATCGTCATTGGTCTGTTGTTAACACAGATAGAATGACTCTAGAAGCATCAGTATCTTTATTATTTAAAAATATTAGAGAACTGCAAAGAGGTAACTATTCTCCAAGAAGCTCTCTGGTTTACTACAATCCCATTTATAAATCTCCAAATTTTAGATATACGCTCGAATATATAGTAAGATTCTATACTAAGCTTATAAGTAAAGTAGTTGAATATATTAGTTCAAAATTATTTGGAATAAGATATAATTGCTGGACGCTTTTTATTGGAAAAGGTGATTTTATAAATTCTTCTCTTTTTAGGTTAAAACCTATCAAGCTACCAAAAAATGAATTTTGGGCCGACCCTTTTATTGTTAATTATAACAAAGAGAATTATGTTTTTTTCGAAAATTATAATTATAAAACAAAAAAAGGAAAAATATCTTGTGGAAAGATAAAAAAACAAGAACTAGTTAATATAACAGATGTTCTGGACTTTGATTATCATTTGTCCTACCCATATATCTTTAAAGAAAATGGGGATATTTTTTTAATGCCTGAAACAAGCGAGAATAACCGTCTAGAGCTGTATAAGTGCATTAATTTTCCTGACAAATGGGAACTGTATTCAACTGCATTTGAAGGAGAAAAAGTTGTAGATGCAACTTTTTATGATGATGATAATAATCAAAAATGGTTATTTATTAATAAACAGGTTAATTCAAATACAGTAATGGACAATGAATTATTCATTTATAAAGTTGAAACATTAAAATTAGAAAATCTTGAACCACACAACCTAAATCCTGTGATCATTGATTCACAAAAAGCAAGAAATGCGGGAGCGATTTTTAAATATGAAAATGAAACATATAGACCTTCACAAGCAAATATCGAGGGCGTATATGGTCGTGCTTTAAATATAAATAAGATAGAAAAGTTAACGATTGACGAATATCATGAAAAAAATATTGTAACAGTTTACCCAAATTTCCATAAAGGGTTAATGTCTACACACCATTTGCACCAATCAGATAACTTATTTGTAATAGATGCTGCTTTTAAGAAAAAATAAAATCAACCAACAATCAATATTAAAATTAGGCAGTAGGCAGTAGATATGAATAGATTATTAATAAATAATACAATAAAAAAACTAAAAGATTAGAGTTTCAGAATATCCTAATTTCCATTTTACCATCTTAGGTGTAGTTAATAATAAGAATGACGTGAAATAAATATGAAAAATCAAAAAATAAATAGTTATGATAATATCAATATTGATGTAGATAGGCTTTTCGAAGAAAAGATAAACATCAACCCGCCCTCATATCCATCTTTTTTTAAAAGAATGTTCAATAGGTATTTAAATGCAATTCAAATAAAATCAGGCTTAATTCACACTCTTGCTGAATCTGGATTGAAAAGAAAGTGGTTTTATGAGTTTAGAAAATATTGGTACGAGGTTTTAAATGGTCGCCCTCTTTATCTTCATGATTTCTATTTTTTGCTTGGGATTTATCGACAAAGATTTCAGACAAATGAAACTCCTGATTATGCAGAGGAAAAAGAATTTCTTGAATCGTGGCAAAATAAAGATACTTTGTATCAGTTATTTGGTGCAGTAAGAAGATTTTCTAGAGAATGCTTGCATTCACGAAGGTTTGAAAAATGGATAAAAAAAGGGGACTCTACTTTAGAGTACGGTTGTGGAATTGCTCCTATAACCCATTCATTAGTTAATTATAGCCTTAAAAGAAAATTAAATATGCATATTGCAGACATTCATCAAATAAATTTTCATTATGCTATTTATAGATTACCGAAAGAAGTTAATAATTTCACGATTACTCCCTATAAAAACGCAATTGAAGAAAAAAAATATAATATAATAATGATGATGACAGTAATGGAGCACTTACCCGACCCTCTTGATACTGTCATTAATATTACTAAGGGGCTAAAAAAACAAGGTATATTTATCTTTGATTATATTTTGAGTGATGGTGAAAATCAAGATACCATCGAAGCTATTGATCAAAGAGTGGATGTGTTAAATTATATTAAAGAAAACTTTGTTGTTTTAGAGGGTGATCTTAAAGAAGATCAATCAATGGGGCACACGGTATGTAGATTAAAATGAAAATCCATATTATTATGGATTTTCAGTCTGGTCCATGGGGTGGAGGAAACCAATTTTTGAAAGCCTTAAGAGAAAATCTTAAGAAAAAAAATATTTATACCGATGATCCAGAAAAATCAGATATTGCTATATTTAATAGTCACCATGCTTTAAAAAGAGCTGTGAAATATAAAATTAAATTTCCAGAAAAATATTTAATTCACAGAGTCGATGGTCCAATGAGTTATAGAGGGAAGCCTGGAGAGAAATTAGATAGTAAAATTTTTAATATTAATTCAAAAATTAGTGATGGCACTATATTTCAATCAGAGTGGAGCAAAAAAGAAAATATAAAACAAGGTATGAATATCGATTCGCCTGATATTGTAATTCACAATGCACCGGATCCCAATATTTTTTTTCCTTCAAAACAAAATCTTACCAAAATAAATAAAAAAATTAAACTCATATCAACTAGTTGGTCTAATAGTCAAAATAAGGGTTTTGATATATATCACTACATTGATAACAATTTAGATTTCGATAAATACGAAATGACCTTTATCGGAAGGGTTGATAAGCCATTTAAAAATATTTTGACATTAGACCCTATTCCTTCAGGCATGCTTTCTAAAAAATTAAGAGACCATGATATTTTTATTTTTGCAAGCAAGACAGAAGCGTGTTCAAACAGTTTATTAGAGGGAATACACTCTGGATTGCCATGTGTTGTTAGAAATACATCAAGCAATCCAGAAGTTTTAAAAAATAATGGAGAGGTATTCAACAATGAAATTGAAGCTCTAAAGAAAATTCAAATAATTTCAAATAAGTTAAGCTATTACAAGAGAAATATTAAAATTGAGAGCTTGGATAGCATAACAGATAAACTTATAAATTTTTGTCAAATAATTTTATATTCAAAATCATTTAATAAAAAACCAACCTTAAGACTTATTGATAGGATAAAGTTAGGAAGGATGTAAATATGAAAACTGCAATAGTAACAGGAATATCAGGACAAGATGGAGCTTATCTATCAAAGTTATTGCTCAATAAAGGATATAGAGTAATTGGCGCTGAAAGAAGAAACGCTAGCGGACAGCTTTGGCGCTTAGAGAAGTTAAAAATATTACAAGAAATTGAATTTGATGATTTTGAATTAACCGAGTTTTCAAATATATGCAGATTAATCGAAAAGTATAATCCTGATGAAATTTATAACCTAGCAGCTCAGTCATTTGTTGCTGCATCTTTTGAGACTCCAATAATGACAGGGGATGTAACTGGGCTAGGCGTTGGCAGAGTGTTAGAAGCCATAAGGCTTGTAAATTCAAAAATTAAATTTTATCAGGCATCGAGTTCTGAGATGTATGGTAAAGTAGTCAAAACTCCTCAAAATGAAAAAACGCCATTTTATCCTAGAAGTCCCTATGCTGTAGCAAAGCTTTATGGGCATTGGCTCACTGTGAATTATAGAGAATCTTATGATATGTTTACATGCTCCGGAATTCTATTTAATCATGAATCACCGCTCAGAGGTGAGCAATTCGTAACACGAAAGATTACCATTGGTTTATCAAAAATAAAATTGGGTTTACAGGAAAAAGTAGAACTAGGAAACTTAGAGGCTAAAAGGGATTGGGGTTACGCTGAAGATTATGTTGATGCAATGCATAGAATGCTTCAAAATGAAGTACCGGATGATTATGTTGTAGCTACTGGAAAAACATTCTCAGTCAAAGATTTTATTAATGCAGCTTGCAATGAGCTTGATATTAATATTGATTGGCAAGGTAGTGGATCTGAAGAAAAAGCAATCAATACCACTACAGGAAAGGTTATTATTTCTGTAAACCCAAAATATTATAGACCAGCTGAGGTCGATCTTTTGATTGGCGACTCCTCAAAAGTTCAAAAAAAATTGAATTGGAATCCAAAAACCTCATTTAATAGCCTTGTCGAGTTAATGGTAAAAAGTGATTATGAAGATTTAAGATGAATTCTAGACGTATCTTAAAAATTCTTTCAGGTGGGGTTGAATCTTTTTTTCTTCCAAAATATAAAAACTTTTCAAAATTATTAATTAAATCTGATGGAACAAATTGGGTACTTAACTCAATTACAAAAGAAATGATGCAACTATGTAAAGATCTTAAAATTGAAAACATAGATGAAAAATTTGAAAAATTTATTTCGAATCAATGTATTTTTTATACTAGTAAATACTCAGTTTTACACAATAACTGGAAAAAACCTAAAAATCGAATCGCATTTCCTTACTATCATGGTGATCCAAGCACGGCAAAGCAGTTTAAGGACATGATAAAAATCATTGAGATAAACCATGCTGATATCTCTAGAATTCAGGTGAGTCATAGTAAAATGAATGAAATTATACTTAATACCGGTATAGACAGCAGTAAAGTTTTCCAAATTCCCATAAGTATCGATATTGAGTCCTTTGCTTTTGTAGATGAGATAAAAAAGCAAAATTCAAGAAAAGAATTAAATATTGATCAAAATAAAATACTTATCGGCTCATTTCAAAAAGATGGAGATGGATGGGGTGACGGTAATGTTCCCAAGCTAATTAAGGGGCCTGACCTTTTTCTCAAAACAATTAAAATTTTAAAAGAAAAACACAAAGAAATCGAGGTTTTGCTTACAGGACCCGCGAGAGGTTATGTAAAAAGGGGTCTAGAAAAATTAAAAGTTAAATACCATCATTTTTATTTTGACAAGTATGAAAATATAGAAAAATACTACCACGCACTTGATCTTTATTTAATTACGTCACGCGAGGAGGGTGGACCCAGAGCTGTATTGGAATCGATGGCAACTGGCACGCCACTTGTTACATTTAATGTTGGACAAGCAATTGATTTAGCTAATCATGGTGTTAATAGTTGGGTTGCTAAAGTCGAAAATATTGATGAGCTTTCACATTATGCTGATCATGTAATTAAAAATATAGATTCAATATCTCAGATAAAGAATAATGCAAGAAAAACAGCTGAAGAAAATTCTTACAAAGAACAATTGCCTCTCTGGTTGAGTTTTATGAATGGGTTTGTAGAAAGATAAAGTTTTTGTTTTGCGTATTACTCTATTCTTTACTTACGGAGTTTCACTAAAAGATTGGGCTGAAACGGGGCTAATTGATCGTGAGATCCTGCTTTATAAAGAATTAAAAAAAAGATATAACATAGAAACACAATTTTTAACCTTTGGAGATAAATCTGATAGGAAATATGAAAATTTAATTGAAGGTATTTCTCTTTTACCTATTTATGAAACCATTAAAAGACCAAATTCAAAATTCTTCAGAATGCTTAAAACAATATATGCAATTTGGAAATTAAGAAATGAATTTAGAAATACTGACATCCTCAAGACCAATCAACAATGGGGTAGTTGGCTTGCTGTTCTAGCAAAGGTGTTAATTTCTAAGCCTTTAATAATTAGATGTGGTTATAATAATCTATCTTGGATAAATAATAAAATCATTAAAGCCTTTTCATTTCTTACCTTGAATATATCCTATAAATTTGCTGATAGCATTCATGTATCTTCTGAAGTCGATAAAAAAAGTATTATTTATCAATTCAAAACTAAAACTGATAAAATTAATGTTCGCCCAAATTGGATTAACACTAACGAATTTAAACCTTTTAAAGAAAAAAGAAAAAATAGGTTATTATTTGTTGGGAGATTAAGTCAGGAAAAAAATATATCCTTATTACTAAATGCTATTAAAAACACTAAAATTGGTCTTGATATTATAGGGGATGGTGTTTTAAAAAAACAAATCCTCAATCTAATAAATGAATTAAATTTAGATGTAGCGCTCATTGGAAAAGTTCCTAATAGCGATTTACCTGCTTATTATAACAAAAACTCAATTTTTATTCTTTGCTCAAAACATGAAGGAAATCCAAAGGCATTACTTGAAGCAATGTCATGTGAAATGGCTGTGATTGGAACTGACGTTATTGGCATAAAGCAAATAATAAATAACAACAATAATGGGTTGCTTGTTCAGCCCAATTCTATTGATTTAAAAAATGCAATTATTAAACTTTTCAATAATATTGATTTACAAAGAAAACTTGGAAGAAATGCTCGAAATACGATAATTAAAAGTAATTCTCTCGATAATTACTTGATAGATGAATATTCAACTTACCGGGATTTACATGAAAAAAATTAAAAGAATTTATAACAAACTATTTTCCTCAAAGCTTGTTTGGCTTAGAAGATACATTGAAAAAAAATCAAACAGTATTTGGTTTGATTATCCATTTGGTAGAAATCCGATCGGAACTGAAAAACAATATCTGGACTTATTTCATGATTCAAAAGGTAAAAAGTATAATGAAGTCGACAAATTTGAAAACGATACAGGATTTTTTATTGATAAAGAATGGTTAGATGACCTAGCACTTCACACTCAAATAGTAATAAAAAATTCTCCGCTTTGTTACGCTCATGGTAGAGTCCTATTTAGTGCGCTTTCAAATTATATTAAATCATTTAATTCCAGTTCAAATTTAAAAAATACTTCAATTAATATTTGGGAAACTGGTACCGCAAGAGGCTTTTCTGCAATTTGTATGGCTAAAGCGTTAGATGAGGCAGGCTGTTCTGGAAAGATTGTTACTTTTGACGTATTGCCACACGATACTAAAATGTATTGGAACTGTATAGATGATCTTGAAGGTCCAAAAACTAGATCTCAATTATTAGCAAAGTGGGGTCGCTTATCACAAAATTATATTTTTTTTCATCAAGGAGAAACCAAAATAGAATTTCCTAAAATCACAACAGAAAGAATTCATTTTGCTTTTTTAGATGGAGCACATACATATAATGATGTAATGTTTGAATTTATGCAAATCAAAGATAAGCAGTTGTCCGGAGATATAATCATTTATGATGACTACACACCCGAACAATTTACAGGATTAGTAAAGGCCGTTGATGAGATTTGTGAAAAATTTAAATATAAAAGCAAAGTCATTAATGCTCACAGCCGAAGAGGCTATCTCATAGCAACGAAATTATAGAATGTCCTTACCAGTAATATATTTTAGTAAAACCAGCATATTCACTTTATTTAAGTCTATTTATTATGCGATTTTCATATTATTAGTACCATGGCAATATATAATGAAACAGGAGGGCGGTTGGCAAGATTTTCAAGCAACTGCTGAATATTACGGTAGAGTCTTTCAGAGCAAGGTTGAGCTTTATAGCATTAATTCAATAGCAGGCTATTTGTCTTTTGAAGTTGTATGGGATTATTTAATGATTTTCCTTACATCAGTATTTGGTAATCCTGAAATTGGATTAAGAATAATTTCATTTTTGATTTTGTTTATATGGGGGCTGTTTCTATTTAAAAGAATGCCACTAATTTGGGCATTACTTTTTTTAATAAATCCATTATCGATAGATATTTCAATGTCAATTATAAGAAATGGTTTTGCTTGGTCTCTTATTTTGTATGCAGGATACGTAACATCGAACAAATTGATAAAGTATTCCTTTTATTTGATTTCTCCATTTATACATGCTTCTAGTTTAGGCCTGATAGGTTTAATGATTGCAGATGAAACAATAAAACGAAGAACGAACTCAAAAAAACTAGCAATTATCTTAATGGGTCTTGCAGGTATCTTTCTTGGTATTATACTTACTATAGGTTCGCAAGTTCTTTCATCTATTTTTTCTGATGGAAGATTATCAAGTGATTATGTTAGAGGAGGGGGCAGCACTCTTCAGGCATTATTTTTTATAATTTTACTTGGTGTACAAGTCTCAAGAAGTAAAAGTTATGTTTATAATAATTTATTTGTTATTGGTTTATTATTTTGGTATTTAACCATGAATCCATTTATCCCTTGGTCGTATAGGCTTTGGTCAGCTTCAATACCTTTAATTGCATATTCGATTTGGCAATTACCATTAAAAAGTAGACAGTTTATCTTATTATTATGGTCCGGAAACTTAATTTTGTGGTATTTATACTGGAGCAAGTTATTTGATTTGTGGTATCCAGTCTAAATTCTAAAATTTATTAAAAATTAATATGACTAAAGTTTCAATAATAATGTCTTTGCACAACGCGGAGATAAATATTCTTAAAAAATCGGTAAAATCTATTTTAGAGCAAAGCTATAAGGATTTTGAATTCATAATGGTTGATGATATAAATAGTGATAAAGTTATTTCATATTTAAATGAAATTATAGAAAAAGACAAAAGGGTGTTATTGATAAAAAACAAAAAAAATATTGGTCTTACAAAAAGCTTAATTAAAGGTATAAAGTTTGCTAAAGGTCAATATTTAGCCAGACAGGACGCGGATGATGTATCATCTAGAAATAGAATACAAGAGCAGGTAAACTACCTTGATCGAAATCCAAAAACAGCTATTTTGGGTACTTGGTATCATGAAAAAACAGATTACGGCTATTCAAAAATGAAGACACCAAAAGATAATTCATCTAACCTATTAAATAAGTTGTATTTAAAAAACCCCATATTACATTCATCGTCAATGTTTCAAAAATCATTTTATAATAAGACTAATGGTTATAACGAAAAATATAAAACATGTCAGGACTTAGACTTATGGTTTCAGTTATCTCGTGTTGGAAAAATTTCAGTGGTTGAAAAAAATCTTGTTGATAGAAATGTTGCAAGTGGCTCAATATCATTATCACATAAAGCATATTATCAGATTTTAAATTCCTTAAGAATTAGGATGAAATATCTGTTTAAAAGTAGATTTTCTGTTAAACTTTTTATCTTAATAATTATTGGGACGATTTATCACTTCTTAATTACATTATTATTGCCTCCTTTAAGAGCTATAAAGCTTATCTTTAAAATGTAAAAAATGTCAAAAAATAATCAAATCATAATACTTTGTGGAGGTAAAGGTTCCAGGTTAGGAAAAATAACCAAGAACCTCCCAAAGCCCTTAGTCGAAATAGCTAATAAATCAATTTTAGAGCATAAGATTGATTACTATAAAACTCAGGGATACAATAAATACATTTTTTGTACTGGTTATAAAGGTGATGTTATAAAAGACAGATTTTTTGAAAAACTTCCAGAATCCAAATATTCAAATATTGGCGAAAATGCAGGAATCTTAGAAAGAATTCATGCTGTAAAAGAATATTTTCAAGAACCAGCAATAGTTAGCTACGGTGATACATACGCAGAGATTGATTTTGATGACTTACTTAAAAAACATAACGAATCAAATGCTTTGCTTACTTTGGTAATTGCAAAAATTCAAAATCCTTTTGGACTAATAAACGCTGATAAATATGACATGGTTTTAAGTTTTGAAGAAAAACCATTACTCAATCATTATATAGGATATTCAGTAATTTCTCCATTAATTTTTAATAAAATACCTGATTCTATTATTACTTTGCCAGATGGTCATGGTATAATTAAGATGATCAATTATTTATCTCAAAAGAAGCTTGTGATGGCTTATAATTTTGACGGATTGCAGGTTACTGTCAATAATTCAGAGGAATTAAAAAAAGCAAATGAAGCTATAGGGAAATATTATACAATTAAGGAAAAAAATGAAAAATAAAAAAATATTAGTTACAGGTGGCGCGGGTTTTATTGGTTCAAATTTGGTAAAAAAATTAGTTGATCTTGGTTCAGATGTAACTGTAACAGTTAAATACAAAAGTATAATTGATTCAGTTAGATTGGCCCCAGTTTGGGATAAATTAAATATTATTGAAGCCGATTTGAGAAATACCGATTCTGTAATTTTTCTAAAATCTTTAAGAGAAAAATATGATATTATTTTTCATTTAGCCGCCTATAATCATGTTGGCGATAGTTTTACCCATGTTAGTGAATCTTTAATATCAAATTTAATGGCTACAGCAAATTTATTAGAACATGGCCCTGAATTTGAAAATTTTATCTACACAGCTACGTCAGAGGTATATGGCTTTCAAACTGAAGTGCCATTTAAAGAGGGGAATTTACCATTTCCAATCTCTCCTTATTCGGTCGGAAAGTATTCAGGCGAATTATATGCTAAGATGAAAAAGCATCAAACAAATTCAAATATTATATGCTTGAGACCATTTAATACATTTGGTCCATATCAAAGTGAAAGAGCAATTATTCCTGAGCTTATTATTAAATGTCTTAGGTCTAGAACAATTAGAACAACTGAAGGAAAGCAAACAAGAGAGTTCAATTATATCGATAATATAGTAGATGGTTTTATAGCTGCTGGAAATTTGAGCTCTATTCCAGAAAATCCAATCAATATAGGATCTGGTGAAGAAATTTCAATAAAATATTTAGTTAATAGAATTCATGAGCTAACTGAGTCCAAATCAGAATTACAAATTGGAGCTTTATCTACCAGACCAACAGAGATTTGGAGAATGCAGGCAGATAATAAAAGAGCTAAAAATTTGCTTGGATGGAGCTCAAAAATCAATTTCGAAGAGGGTTTGAAATTGACTATTAATTGGTTCGAAAAATTTATCAGTCTTTATTACGGAGATTCGGGCTTAAAAAATTTATGATTAAAATCGGGTTAACAGGTTATGATGGATGGCTAGGCTCTCAAGTTAAATTAGGTTTTGAAAATAGACATTCAATTATATCTTTAGATTTTCTCACAAGGGATTATCAAAATAATATAATGATTGAAGAAATCCCTGATATCGACTGGGTGTTTCACTTTGGTGCTAAGACAAGCATAGTTGATAGCTTTAATGATCCCATTCAAATAAACAAACAAAACGTAATAAGCACTTTATCGGCACTTGAAATTGCTCACAAGAAAAATGCTAAGTTTCTTTATTTAAGCTCATATATATACGGTGAACCAAAATATAGTCCTCTAGATGAAGACCACCCAATTGCTCCAAATAATCCATATATGATAAGCAAGTGGATAGGAGAAGAGGCTTGTAATCGAATTTCTAAATATATGAATATCCCCTGTACTATTTTTAGACCGTTTAATATATATGGTCCAGTTATAAAGAAGGGAAGATTGATTTCAGATTTATTAGAGAATGCATTGTCACAAAAAGACTTAATACTGAACGATAAAAATCCTATACGTGATTATATATATATTGATGATTTCATTGAAATTCTAAGGAAAATGGTTTGTAAAAATAATTTTATGACAGGTGTATATAACATCGGAAGTGGATTTTCATATTCAAATTTTGAGGTTGCTAAGCTAGTTCAAAATCTTTCAAAGAAAAAATTAGAAATAATAAAACTTGATAACCCTAGAAAAAATGATATCAGCGTATGCACTGTAAATAATGATAAAATTAAAAATGAGTTAGATTGGGAACCTTCATTTGATTTGAAGAAAGGACTTTCTAAAATTTTTAAATCATTAAAACTTTAGACTCTGCTTTGAAAAGAATCTTATTTCTAACTACTGGTTTAAATGTCGGCGGCGCAGAAAATGTCCTTTTAAGACTTTTGTCAAAGATAAATCGAGAAAAATATGAAATTAAAGTAATTAGCTTGATTCACCTAGGGCCTGTAGCTGATAAGATTAAAGATTTAGACATTGAAGTTGTGAGCTTAAAAATAAAAAGCCCTCTAAACGTTCCAAAATCTTTTTATGTACTTTTAAAAAATATTAAATTTTTTAATCCAGATTTAATCCACACTTTCATGACACACGCCGCATTTTTTAGTATATTAATTCGAATATTTTATAGAAGACCTGTAATCATTTGGAACATTTTTTGTAATGATCTCAGTTTAAAAGCAAATAGTTTTATTACAGCCACAATTATGAGAATTTGCTCAAGGTTTTCACATATAGTTCCTCAAAGAATTATTGTTGATTCAAAATCAGCTTTTATTGCTCATGAAAATACTGGTTATTCCAATGATAGAATGGAAATAATTAATAATGGCGTAGATACAAATCTATTTAAACCTAAAAAAAATCTAGACAATAACTATAGAGCGCAATTTTTTGATGATAGTGATTTTATTATTGGAATGATAGCAAGATATCATCCTGTAAAAGCACACGACATCTTTCTTAAAGCTGCAGCCATTATTACTAAAAAGAAAAAAGGTATAAAATTCTTTCTTAATGGAAAAGGGATTAAAAACAATCCAAGAATAAAAGAAATCATCGAAAAAGAAAATATTGAAGAATTTGTTCATCTATCGGATGATAATTTAGATATTTTAACAATCTTACCAACATGCGACCTTTTAGTATCCTCATCACATTTTGAAAGCTTCCCAAATATAATATGCGAAGCAATGTCATACACTATTCCATGTATAGTAACTGACGTTGGAGATTGTAAATTTATCGTTGGGAATCATGGTGTATCTGTTAAGCCTAATAATATTAAAGAAATAGCAGAAGCCTCAATAGATATGATTAATCTTCCTAAAGAAAAATTTATTAAAATTGGTATGAATGCTCGAAAAAGAATAATTGATAATTTTAATATTGATTTGATGTCTGATAAGTATAGCAGGCTTTATAGCGAGATAGGTAAATGACATGTGCGGTTTTGCTTGTGCAATCAATATAGATAATATTAGCCCAGATAAAATTCATAAATCAATGATTCATCGTGGACCTGATTCAAAAGGTTCATTTAGTGATGAAAATCTCCAAATATTTCATAACAGACTATCTATTCAAGATCTTTCCAAAGACGCATCCCAACCAATGATATATAAAAACTACATTATTGCTTATAATGGCGAGATTTACAATCATCTGGAATTAAGAGGAATGATAAGTGAATATTTATTTAAGACAAATTCAGATACAGAAACGTTGCTTTATTTGTTTATAAAATTTGGCAAAAACTGTTTAAATCACATTGACGGTATGTTTTCATTTATAATATACAATACAGATTCAAAAAAAGTATTTTTTGCAAGAGATAGAGCTGGAAAAAAACCATTTTATTATTACAAAAATAATAAAATGGTTTTTTTGGCCAGTGAGCTAAAAACAATGACAGAAAGCATACGAACAAGCATTAATCCAGTCAATATCAATTTTTTCCTTAGAGCAGGATTTTTTTATAAATCACAAACCCCTTATGAAAATATTCATGAATTACCCTCTGGGAGCTATGGATGGCTTGATGTAACAAATCTCAAAATAGAAATTAACAAGTGGTGGGATATTTCAAAATTATACAGGTTAGAGAAATTAACTATAACAGAAAATGATGCATTAGAAAAAATTGACTATGCACTTAAAAAATCGATAAAAAGAAGGCTCAGCAGTTCCGATTTAGAGGTTGGATCGTTTCTATCAGGTGGAATTGACAGTGGGATAATTTCAGCAATTGCATCAAGATACAATAATAATTTGAAAACTTTCACGGTTTCTTTCGATGGTCAATATGATGAATCAAAATTATCTGATTTGGTAGCAAATAAGTACGAATTAAATCATAGAACATTGAAAATAGATTATAATAATCTATCCCATGAAATAGAGAAAATACTTTGTAATTATGGCGAACCATTTTCTGATAGTTCAGCTATTCCATCCTACTATATTTGTAAAGAAGCTAAGAAATATTTGACTGTAATTATTAATGGTGATGGTGGAGATGAATTATTTGGAGGATATAGAAGGTATGTGCCCTATAAGTATTATAATTTTTTAAAGTCAGATTCGTACATAAAGTTTATTTTATCGCTTTATGCAAAGTTAGCACCTACTTCGCAAAACAAGATGTCTATTAACAGTTTTTTGCATCGTTTGGCATCTTTGTCTTCCAAAAAATCTGTAGTTGAAACTTACTTAAGTTCCACAACTGATATATTTGAAGGACATTTAAATTATTTTGAAGATGAAAATCTTGGGTTTGATCAAATTTCAAATGACATAAATCAGAGCATTGTTAAAATTGAAAATTCTCTTGATTTGATGCTGGCCACAGATTTTGATACGTTACTTTTCGGTGACCTGTTAGTAAAAATGGACATAGCAACAATGTCTAATTCAATTGAAGGCAGAAGCCCTTTCCTTGGAAAAGAAATACTTGAAATTGCGCCACTACTTCCAAACAAGTATAAAGTTAACAACTTTACAACAAAATATATTTTAAGGAAACTGGCAAAAAAATATTTACCAAACGAAATAATAAAGCAACCAAAACGAGGCTTTGAGGTACCTTTAGCTTATTGGATAGATAACCAACTTAAAACTATCGTTTCAGACTACCTTATCTCACCTAAAATTTCAACAGAATATATTGATAGCTCATTCATACAAAAATTATTATCAAAGAATTTAAATGTCTCACCCATTAAAAGAGCAAAGATGATTTGGAATATTTTTACGCTCGAAGTTTGGTATAAAAATTATCAGAAATCGAGTGCCAAGAGTTGAAAAAAAATAAAATTGTAATAATCGCAAGCTTTAGTCAATCTCTAATAAATTTTCGAGGTCACCTTATTAAAGATTTGGCAAAAAATAATACAGTAATTGCATTAGCACCAGACAAAATAAATAATATCGAAGATAAATTAAAAAATTTAGGCGCTGATTTTAAAAAAATTAATTTAATAAGAACAGGTATGAATCCGTTTGTAGATATTATTTCGTTTATTAGACTTACTCTTTTACTAAAAAGAATTAGACCCAACTTTGTTATTTCGTACACTGTCAAACCAATTATTTATGGATCTCTCGCAGCAAAGCTATCAGGTTCAAAAAATATATTTTCTATTATAACTGGACTAGGATATTCCTTTTACAATAAAACAATCAAACAAAAATTTGTCGGTTTTTTCGTAAATAAGATGTACAAAATAAGTTTAAAATCTAACAAAAAAATATTTTTTCAGAATCAAGATGATTTAAATTTTTTTGTATTAAAAAAAATAATTAAAAATGTAAATAATACTGTTAAAATAAATGGTTCCGGTGTTGACTTAGATTATTTCTATAAATCGAAACCTCAAAACAAAAATTTAAAATTCCTTATTATCGCTAGACTTTTAAAAGAAAAAGGCATACTAAACTTCTTAGATGCTGCTGAAAATTTAAAAAAGAAGTATCCAGATTCTTCTTATCATATTATAGGTTGGAAAGACAATGGCCCTTCAGCAGTAGACATGCATCAAATAAGAAGATTGCACGAAAATAAAACAATTTATTATCACGGTTACCAAGCCGATGTTCGAAAATTTATTGAAGAATGTTCAGTTTTTGTTTTGCCATCATTCCGAGAAGGAACACCTAGAACATGTCTTGAGGCAATGTCTATGTGTAAGCCTATAATTACATGTGAAACTCCAGGGTGCAAAGAAACTGTTATTAGTGAATATAACGGATTTTTGGTACCAGTAAATAATTCAAAAAAATTAATTGATGCCATGGAGAAATTTATTTTAAATCCAAAAATAATCACGAAAATGGGTGAAAATAGCAGACTTTTAGCAGAAAAATTATTCGATGTTCATAGCGTTAATAAGGCAATAATTAATGAATTGGGTCTATGATCAAACGAATTTTTGACTTGTTAGTTTCTGTTTTACTAATAGTTTTATTGTCTCCTCTATTCCTAATTATTATTACTATTGTTGCTTATGATTTAGGTAGTCCTTATTTTTTCGTTCAACAAAGACCAGGCTTTAAAAATAAAATATTTAAATTTATTAAATTCAGAACAATGAACAACTCAGTAGACTCAAATGGAAGACTATTGCCTGATTCTGAAAGATTGACAAACATCGGAAGTTTTCTGAGAAAAAGTAGTCTTGACGAGCTTCCAAATTTATTTAATGTCTTAATGGGCAATATGAGTATCGTTGGCCCAAGGCCTTTGTTAGCTGAATATTTAGATTTGTACAACGATAGACAGTTGCTAAGACATACTGTAAAACCCGGTATCACAGGGTGGGCACAAATAAAAGGTAGAAATAGTTTGAGCTGGACAGACAAACTAGAGTATGATATTTGGTATGTAAAGAATCAAACTTTTTGGTTAGATTTAAAAATTATTATTATAACTTTACCAAAAGTATTTTTAAGGCAAGATATTAAATACAGAGATCTTTCAACTATGTATAAGTTTAAGGGAAACAATGAAAAGAAACACGAGATTTGAAAATTGGATTAAACCCGAAATCTTAAATAACAAACTAACAGATTATAATTGGTTAGTGCAAAATATTGATGGCTTAAAATTGGGGTATAAGACAGATATAGGTGCATTCACATACATTAATGCTATGCACGGTGTTCATATTGAAGATTATGTGCAAATTGGTTCACATTGCTCTATTTATTCTGTTTCAACGATTGATGATAAATCAGGTAGAATTTTTCTTAAAAAAAATTGCAGAATCGGAAGTCATACTACCATATTACCAAATGTAACAATTGGTGAAAATACAATAATAGGCGCACATAGCTTAGTGATCAAATCTATACCTGATAATGTAACAGCATTTGGTGTGCCAGCTAGGGTTATAAAAAAGTGAAAGATAGAATATTTTTATCACCTCCACATATGGGGAAAGCTGAAAAACAATTTCTTATAGAGGCCTTTGATTCAAATTGGATTGCTCCCTTAGGTCCTAATGTTGATGCTTTTGAAAAGGAAATATCAGAATATTTAAATTACGGATTTGCTGCTGCCCTAAGCACAGGTACAGCCGCTATACATTTAGCATTAAGACTCTCAAATGTAAAAAAGGGTGATTATGTTATTTGCCCTAGTTTAACTTTTGCTGCCAGCGCAAACCCCATAATCTATGAGCAAGCAGTTCCTATTTTCATTGATGTTAATAAAGACAGTTGGACGGTAGACCCTAATTTACTTGAAAGCACATTTAAAAAACATAAGCCCAAGGCATTAATATCTGTTGACTTATATGGTCAAAGCGCTGATTACGACAATATCCTTTTTTTATGTAATAAATATAACGTAAGCGTAATTGAAGATGCAGCTGAAGCATTAGGTGCATCTTACAAAGAAAAAAAGTGTGGTGTTTTTGGAGATTTCGGAGTTTTTTCTTTTAACGGAAATAAAATAATTACAACCGGGGGAGGAGGAATGCTTGTAAGTGATGATGAAGAAATGATAAAAAAAGCACGATTTTTATCAACACAGTCCAGAGAGCCCGTAATTCATTATGAACATAAAGAATTAGGGTTTAATTATAGAATGAGCAATTTATTAGCATCATTAGGGAGAGGGCAACTAAGTATCCTTGATGATAGAGTCAAATCAAGAAGAGAGGTGGCCAATCATTACTACAAAAATTTTAAAGAAGTAGAAGGTATCGATTTGGTTTCAGAATCTAGCTATGGTAAATCTACAAGATGGTTGAGCGTTGTGTTAATTGATTCAAAATCTTTTGGATCAGATATAATTGAAATAATTGACAGATTAGATAGAAACAATGTTGAAGCCAGGCCCGTTTGGAAGCCCATGCACATGCAACCATTCTACAAAGATTATATTTATATAACAAAAAATAATATGGATGTTTCACAAAGCTTGTTTAAAAAAGGGCTATGTTTGCCCTCTGGATCGTCCCTTACCAAAGATCAGCTTGATTATATAGTAGGTATAGTTCTTGATGATAGTGAAGGTTAGCTTTTTATTTAAAACTACATTTTTTGCATTAAAAATCTTTCATATTTGCAGTATCGGTTACTCTCAAAGTTCTATTCCGAGAAACCATCAAATTTTGCCATTATACAGGCTATTTAATGATTACAAAATGGATTTAATAAACGGCAATAAAAAAACTAACAAAAAATTACATTTAATTTTAAACACTCAGTTGATATATAATAATGGACATCAAAACATTGATAATAATGCAGAAATATTTTCTAGAGGAAGATTGACTAGATTTAATAGCTTCAGATTTTCATATTCTGGGGATTGGTATCTTTTAGAATTCGAACCATACCAACTTGAAAGTCAAGGGAATCTTAATTCATTTGATAAAAATATTGACTTGGGTACTTATCAAATAAACAATAATCTTTTATTAAATGATAATGATATCAAAAAAGATTTTGGATTAAAACAGTCTCAGATAATCCTTCATTATAATGGCATTGGGTTTGGTTATGGAAAAATTAGTAACTGGTGGGGACCTGGGTACCATTCTTCAATTTCACTTTCAACAAATGCTAAGAGTCTCGAAACATTTTCTTTGGGCTCCTTCAAAGATATTGAATTAGGAAATTTTTCTATCGGTGCAAAAATAATTGCAATGCCCTATAAAAGCACAAATGATATCCAACTATATTTTTCAGGACTGAATAGTAGTATAACTTATAATTCTAAACCAAAAATAACCCTTGGATTAAATAGAACATTTATTTCTGGTCAAATAGCAAATTTAAACCAAAATACAAATTTTAAAAAAAAATGGACAATATCAGATGCAGCTAAACTAGTAATAGAGCCGCTATTTGGTAGTAGTAAAACTAACTTAGACTACACGATACCTGGAACCCCAGGTTTTGATTATTGGGATGAAGTATTAACTGGATATTTTAAAATTTCTTTTCCTGAGCTACACCTTAATGTTTATGCAGACATAGCTAGCGATGATAACAGGTCAAACTTTACAGATTTAAGAGCTCATTGGGACCACACATTAGGATACACTTTAGGGATTAACAAATTTTCAAAAATGAATGGATACATTGTTTTTACTGGATATGAATTATTGAGCACTAAACAGTCAAATACGATGAATCCAGTTTTTTTTAGAGGATCTCCTTCGCAAAATAATTTTTATACATACTCATATCATGATTATTTTAGTTATGAGGGAAGAAGAATTGGTGCGCATTCAGGTACATCTTCTGATGATTCAATTTTTTACTTAGGAATTGGAAATAATAAAATATATTCTCTTATTTCTTATAATAAAGAAAGACATGGGGTGAATAGTGTAACCTATCCTGAATTAAAATATGAATTTAGGATAGCTACCCAATACAATATTTCAAGTAATCACGTTATAAATATTACTCTAGAAAGTGAGAGAATAAATAATTATCATTATTCAAATAATGAAAAATCGCAAAGTACCATAATTTGGCTTGGTTATAATTTTAAAATTGAGAAGTAGATTTATATGAAGAGGCTAAAAGTCGTTTTTTTTATTTTTTTAATTAATAAAGCAGTTTATTCTCAAGAATTATCAAATAATGCCGATTTAGAACATCCAGCTTTATCTTTTACATCACATTCTGGCTGGACAGAAAGAATTAGAACAAATAAAAAATCTAGAGATTACCAAAATAAAATACACCTTTCTTTTAGAAATATTTTTTATTTGAATACTAATCTTCCTAATAAAGAAAATTATAATGGGCACCGTTTTCCAAAAGGATCAGGAAGTATTCTGTCTTACCAATTTGACTATTTTTCAAAATACTTCTTTTTTTCAGTCCAGCCGATAATGAGAAATTATAAGACAGAAACATTAAGTCCTCCTACAAAGCAACTTTCATTTTCAGTATTAAATGACACTGAAAATAAATCAAAACCTTTAAACTTTCATAACACCGGATTACAAATTATTTATCAAGGACTATTTATTGGATATGGTAACTGGAATCATTGGTGGGGTCCTGGAATTCATAATAGCATAGTGATGAGTAACAATTCAGAAGGTTTTAATCATTTTATAATAGGATTTAACAGTAAATCAATAAATAAATTATCGTTGAAATTTAAATATTTAGTATCAGACTCTTTTAAGAATCACCTTAAATCAAAGTTCTACTTATCAGCTCTATTCTTTAATGCTAAGTATAAAAATATCGAATTAGGATATAGTAGAAATATATTAAGTGGGGGAGTATCAACAATAAACTGGATTATCAATGATGCATTCACGGTAATGTTTAATAATATTAGAATTCAAAGTTGGGATGTAATTAATGATTATTATGGAATTTTACGATTTCCAAAGTATAAGCTAGAAATATTTGCAGAAATTGGTAATCCAAAATATAATTTCGATAATATAAATCCAGATATTTACATGGGGCATCAAATTGGATCTAATCTTGGATTTAGGAAAATGGATATTCTTGAAAATGAAAATCTATTTTTTGGAATTGAGTATACTCGACTTTTACAGAGTCCATATTATAATAAAATTCCTTCGGGAAATTGGTATGACAATAAAAAATATAATTATTCATCATTTAAAAACAGAAGGTGGACCGCTCATGCTGGATCTGACAGCGATGATTTCTTGATATTCGTTGGATATATGGATGAAAGTAAAAGTTTGATGTATGGTATAAATTACGAAAGACATGGCGTTACATTTTCTTTTCCGCCAGAGGTTAAATTTGAATCTAGATTATCATTAAGTTATCAAATAAAAAATTCCGAGATTTCAATGTACTATGAAGACGAATATTATGAACACTATGGTTTTGTTGATAGCAATAATAATGTGTGGAATGAAACCTTTGAAGAAGGATCACTCCAAAGGACAAAAACCTTAGTATTTTCTTTAAATAAAGTCTTTTTTTAAAAAAATTACAATTTGTAAAATAATTTTTTTTAACGAGAACAATTACTTTTAATTTATGTAAATATAATTTGACATTACGTCAATAAATCTTAATATTGACGATGAAATTACATAAAATACTACTATTTACGATTGCTTTGATTAGCAGCCTTCTTTTTGCGCAGAATCTGCAAGAATTGCAAAAATTGCAAGATGAGTATAAAAAAGTACTTGAAAGGCAATCTCTTCAAAAGCCTGAGGCTGTTGCTAACGCAGAAAAAACAGCTAAGAGTACTGCATTACCTGATAAATTGATTTATTCAAGAAAAGATATTGAATCTTTGCTTGTAAATACTGAAAAATTATTAAAAGAATTAAGATTCTATGAAGACTCGATTCAAAAAATGCCTTTTATAGGGTACGATTTTTTTACAAAAAGAGACTCAATACCTTTTTGGCAAAATCTTCCAATTTCAAAAAGTTATATTTTAGGTCCTGGAGATGAGGTCATAATTTCATTGTGGGGAGAATCAAATTCTTATGAAAACCAAATAATAAATCGCGACGGTCAGATTTTTATTGAAAAAATTGGTATGTTGAATATTGGAGGCAAGTCTATTGATGTTGCTAAGGATTATATAACCTCTAAATATTCTCGTGTTTATTCTACACTTATCAGTGACTCACCAAAATCATTTATTGATCTCACTTTAGGTGAATTAAAGTCTGTAAACGTTCATTTTGTTGGGTTTGTAAATATACCAGGTGTCCATTTAGTTCATCCCTTTTCTACTGTTGTAACAGGGCTAATTCAAGCCGGTGGTGTTGATATAAAAGGCACACTTAGGGATATCAAAATAATTAGAAATGGTGAAATTATTTCTAATTCCGATATTTATGATTATTTAATATCAGCAAAAACATATAACAGCTCAAGGCTATTAGATCAAGATATTGTTTATGTCCCTCCAAGAAAGTCAACTATAGCAATTACTGGAAGAGTATTAAAACCCGGTTACTACGAAACCCTTCCAAACGAGACTTTAGAAAAAATAATTTCATTTTCAGGGGGCTTAGACACTAAAGCATCAGATTTTGTACAAATTCACAAAAAATCTTCACCAAATCTAGACAGGCTAGTGTCCCATTTAGATAGTTTTAATAATATCAAAATATCTAAAGGAGATAGCATACATGTCCCTTCAAGGCCTGAAATCAAAAGCTTTGTAATGGTTGGAGGGCAAATTAAAAATCCAGGGAAGTACCCATTTAATAAAGATTTTAAACTTAAAGATATCTTCAATGCAACTATGTCGAAAGAAGACTTTGATTTTTACAGAACGATAGATCTAACAAGTATAAAAATATTTAGAAAAAATGATTCGGGTATTAGCCCTTTACGCATTATTACATCTTTAGATGAAAATATTAAACTACAAAATGGAGACCACATAACATTTCCCAAGAAGAGTTTTTTTGAACCAATAAAATCTGTTGTGGTTACTGGGGAAATTAATGCCCCTGGAAATTACCCTATCAATAATTTAACAACTTTACAAGACATTGTACTTTTAGCCGGCGGATTAACTGAATTGGCTCTTGAAGATGGAATTGAAATTTATAGAGACTCTTTAAAAATCGCATGGGAAAAACCGGATATTTTCCTGGCTGAGGGTGACAGTTTGAGGTTTTTAAAAAAAACCGGGCTAATTTTAGTAACCGGAGAAGTTAATTCTCCAGGATACGTTAGCTATAAAAAAAATATTTCAGTTAAGAAGTATTTAAAAAAAGCCGGCGGCTTTACTTCATTTGCAGATAAAAAGAATATCTATGTTATTCATCCAAATGGAACATCAATTCCTGTTTCAACTTGGTCTCAGCCTATCGTTAAAGAGGGTTCAACAATAATAGTTAGCCAAAGAACAATCAGTGGAAATCAAAATATTTCAGGCTGGGAAGCTTTCTCAATAATTTCCTCACAAGCCGGTAGCATTGCAACTACACTACTATCACTATCAATTTTAATTAATCAGAGTACAACAAATAATGGAAACTAAGCGCTTAGTCTTAGGTCAAAAAATTAAGCGATATCGCTTAATTAATGATATTAGGCAAGAAGATATGGCCGAAAAAATGAATATATCTCGAGCTACCTTGATAAACTATGAAAAAGGTCATACTACAATCAATCTTGATGTATTAAATAGATTCAAAAAACACTATCCTGATTTCGACTTAGAAGAAAATACAAACACTAAACCTAAAATTATTGTAGATGGTTCGATAGATTTTAAGGTTATTGCCAATGTATTGAGTAGTAAAAAAACACAAATAATTGTTACAGCTTTTATTTTTACATTTATAGGAATATCCTCATCTTTTTTATTTAAAAAGTATTATGAGGCTGAAATAACTCTTTATCCTGCAAAAGATGCTACCAGTCAAGGTCTTGGTCAATTTCAATCGTTAGCAAGTAATTTGGGTATAAATACAGCAAATAAGGATCAAAATTTTAATATACCAGATGTTGTAAAGTCTAGGTTGATCGCTACTAAAGCAGTTAATCAAAAGTGGAAAATTGAAAATGGTGAATTTGTTAACCTTGTTAAACTATGGAAAATGGATAGAGCTCCATGGTATAATTTTTCAAATACCAAAAATCAAGACTCTATAATTTACATTGAAAAAGCAATTAAAAAGTTCTCAACGCATATTGACGTTTTTGAGGATAAGTTCACCGGACTTATTAAAATCTCATCAACTTTCCAAGATCCTTTAATAGCAGCAGCTGTTGCGAATTTCATAAGCATTCAAGTTGAAAAATACATTCAAAAAGAAAATTCTGCTCAATCTACCAGGGAAAAAATATTTATTTCAGATCGACTTTCAATAGTAAAAATAGAACTAGAAGAATCTGAGCTTAGTTTGAAAGATTTTAAAGAACGTAATCGAGGCTATGAAGATTCCCCAGAGCTTTTTATGATATATTCTCAGCTTTTTAGAGAAGTCGAAGCAAAAAAAGAGGTATATCTCACACTACAACAACAATTAGAGCTCGCAAGAATAGAAGAAGTAAAACAGTCACCAATTTTGCATATTTTAGACCATGCTGCTCCTCCAATACAAAAAAAATCTCCAAATAGAAAGATGTTCGCGCTTGTGTTTGGAATAATGGGTATCTTGTTCTCATCATTACGTGAAATATTTAGGTATTAATTAAATGAAGAAAAATAGTATTTGCGTAGTAGGCGCGGGTAAATGGGGCAAAAATCATATCCGTACACTTTTATTGAATGATATATCTGTAGGTTGTGTTGAAATAGATGAAAAACAATTAACAAAAATCAAATCTTCTTTCAGGTTAAATCATTGTTACTCAACAATTGAAGAGGCTATAAATGAGGATTTTGATGGATACATTATAGCAACTCCTCCAAATACACATGCCGAACTATCAAAAAAAATTATATCAAATCGTAAGCCTGTTTTAGTTGAAAAACCTTTATGCCTCAACGTGAAGGAAGCTGAAGAAATAAAACATTTTTTAAAAAAATACAACAGTAAGCTAGTTGTTGGGCATTTAATGCTATTTCATCCTGCAATTAAAAAAATTAAATCTTTAATTGATAAAGGTTCTATTGGAAAAATACAATATATTTACAGCAACAGATTAAATCTTGGGACAGTACGAACTGAAGAAAATGTTTTTTGGAGTTTTGCCCCGCATGACATTTCTTTATTTCAATACTTTACTGACTCTTTTCCGGATAAAGTAATATCTCACGGTAGTGAGTTTTTGCAAAAAAATATTCATGATTCAACCGTAACTTATCTAAAATATCCCAAAAATATTGAGGGTCACATTTATGTTAGCTGGCTTCATCCTTTTAAGGAGCACAGGATTGTTGTAATTGGCTCTGAAGGCAGCATTCATTATGAAGATTCTGCAAAAAACAAACCACTTTTGTTTTATGAAAATTTTCCCTTGAAAAATCAAAAAAATTCTGCAAAAAATAAAAAACCGAAATCAATTAAATACGATCCAGCATTGCCTTTAGATAATATTTTAAAATATTTTATAAATATTGTTGATGGGCAAAATGTCAGCTTGGCAAACATCAATGAAGGAATTGACAATATAAAAATTCTTGAAATGGCCTCTAAATCTTTAAATTCGAATTAGAGATGGAAGAAAAAAAATATTTTATTCATAAAACTTCATTGATTGATAAAAACGTTAAGATTGGTACAAATACTAAAATTTGGCATTTTTCTCATATTCAGTCAAATGCAAGGATTGGAAACAATTGCTCTTTGGGGCAAAACGTAAATATTGCAAATAACGTATCGATAGGTAATTATGTTAAAATACAAAATAATGTCTCTGTTTATGAAGGAGTTATTCTTGAAGATTATGTTTTTTGTGGCCCATCGATGGTTTTTACAAACGTAATAAATCCTAGGTCTGAATTTCCAAAAAACAGCCCAACTGAATTCATGAAAACACTGGTTAAAAGATCAGCGACAATTGGAGCAAACTCAACAATTCTTTGTGGTATCGTTATCGGAAAATATTCTTTCATTGGAGCTGGATCAGTCGTTGTTAAAGATGTTCCAGATTACGCTTTAATTGTTGGCAATCCAGGAAAAATAATAGGATGGGTTGATGAGAGGGGTGATCGATTAATATTCAAAAAAGATGGCTCAAGTGAATGCAAAAGATTTTTTTATAAAGACAACAAAGTAACTTTGATGGAAAGTCTTTGAAAGTAGCTACAATAATTGGCGCTCGCCCCCAATTTATAAAAGCTGCACCCATATCTGAAAAAATAAATACAATTAATTCATTTTCTGAAATAATCATTCACACTGGTCAGCATTTTGACAAAAAAATGTCAGATATTTTCTTTGATGAAATGAGCATACCGCAGCCAAATTATAATTTAAACATAAATCAGCTAGATTATGGCTTTATGGTAGAAATGATGGTTAAAAAAATTAGCCCAATCCTTACAGAGGAAAATATTGATGGAGTTTTGGTCTATGGTGATACAAATTCAACTTTAGCTGGTAGTTTGGCAGCAAAAAAACTCGACATTCCAGTTTTTCATATTGAAGCTGGATTAAGAAGTTATGATAGATCGATGATTGAGGAAAATAATCGAATAATCACAGATCATTTATCGACCTTATTATTTTGTCCTTCTAAAGAAGCTGTCAAAAATTTAAAAAAAGAAAGCTTAATAGATGGTGTAATTCTTTCAGGTGATGTTATGTACGACGTTTATAAAAAATTCAGCTTTTACAAAGATAATTTAGATGAAGATTTAAAAAAATCAGGATATATCTTATCAACAATACATAGAAGAGAAAATATCAATTCTTTTGAAAAATTATCAGCTATTTTTAAAAATTTAAATCAAATTAACAATAATCAAAAAATAATTATGCCTCTTCATCCTCACACTAAGCAGAAAATTGAAAAATATAAAATACAAACTAATATTAGCATTATAGATCCTGTTGGGTATATATCAATGTTGTCTCTATTAAATGATTGCGAAATGGTTATTACTGATAGCGGTGGATTGCAAAAAGAATCTTATTTTGCAAAAAAGAAATGCATTACCATTAGAGATCAAACGGAGTGGGTTGAATTAATTGATGTAGGTACAAATGTACTATGTCAACCAAAAAATCTTTATCATATTTATAATCAAATTTCAAAAATAGCTGATAATTTTTCAAAAAATTTATATGGAAACGGCAAAGCTAGTACTCATATCATAGAATCAATTATAGATTTTTTGTCGTAAACCAAATTTTTTATTAATTAATATGAATTTAAAATTTTTTAATAATTACAAGCATCCTTTATTAGCTAATCCATTTTATCTTTATTTTTCTAACTTTTCAGACTCTATTCTACTTTTATTGCTTTTGCCTTTCGTAGCTAGAATATTTGGACCTAGTACAATTGGAGAAATTGGACTATCTCAATCTATTGGTCTTATTTTTTTGATAATTCTTGAATATGGATTTGCTGTCTCAGCTACTAAAAGTATCGCTTCAAGTGATAGTCGTGAAAACGACAATTTTCTTGTAGGTCAAATTTTTTCGTTCAAGCTTTATTTATTGCCTGGAATTATTTTTTTAGCATATTTAATTTCTCTTCTACACCCTGTTTTTATCAACAAACCATATTTAATAATTATATCTACTATCGATATAATTTTTCAAAGCTTTACCCCCTCATGGTATTTTAAAGGAAAACAGAAGTTTAAATACCTAGCAATAACAAAAACTACCTTTAGGCTTTTAGCTTTTGGTTTAATTTTTTTCTTTATTAGAAATTCTGCTGATAGCTGGCTTTATCTTTCATTGCTTGCTTTATCAAGTTTTTTAATCGCGATAGCTCAAGCTTATGTCTTGATTAAGGAGGTTGGGTTATTTAGGATTTATAAATGGGGGAAAATAAAACCAGCAGTAAAATCATCAACATATAACTTCGCTATTACTTTATTGCCGACTATCTTTAATAATATTGGAATATTATTACTGAGTTTTTTAGCAAGCCCAATTTACATAGGTTACTATTTTGGTGTTTCAAAAATTCATAGGGCCTTTAATACTTTGTATACACCTATTTTTGAATCTTTTTTCCCTTATATTATAAGAATCTATAATCAAGATAAAAATATAGCGTACGATAAAATGAAAACCTACAGTCTCATTGTATTTTCAATGGGATTAATTTTTTTTGCAATAATATGGTTTTTATCAGGAAAAATAATTTTACTACTATTAGGAGATAAGTTTATAAACACAGAAAACTACCTAAAAGCATTTGGCCTATTATTGCCACTGGTCACTCCTGGATATATTTGGGGAAATCAATGGATGATAATTTTAGGAAAAGAAAAAAAATTCTTAGAAATTTCCTCAATATCTAATTTTATTGGCATTTTACTCCTCTTTTTTTTAACTCCTAAATTTTTAATTTATGCAGTTCCTATTTCAATTAGCATTTCGGAAGTATTAAAAATTTTTATGATAAAAAGATTTTTAAAAAATTATAAATAAAGAATGACTGTGAAAAAATTATTTCTAGTAAATATAAATTCGATAATACTATTATTTATAGTTTCTGCAATTGTTGGGGTAGCGATTAGTTTTAGTAATTTATATTTATTTCATCTTATACTATTTTTTCTAGCAATTATCTGGATTTACCAACTAAGAGAAAACAAATATAGGTTAAATCTTGATATTTTTTCACATAATCACATTAAAGCATTGATTTTGGTCTTTTTTTGGTATTTACTATCTTTGATTTGGACGCCAAATTTAGTTTTAGGCTTAAAATATATTTTTTATCTTTTTTGTGGAATAACTATTACAATGAGCTTTATCTCTTTTTCAAAAAACATTGAAAATCTTAATCTAATATTTAAAACTTTATCCTTTTTTATAATTGTTCAAATATCAATTGCTCTAGCCGAATCATTTACAACCTTCAGAATGCCAATTTCATCATATTCGTCACTAGCAACACTATTTGGCAAGCAACCAATTAATTTTTCACAAACTGGTGATATTTTTTTATTCTCAAGGTTTAGTCCACCTACAGGATTTCATTGGAATACCAACGATCTAGCTATTTGCATGGTGATTTCTTTACCTTTTTTTCTTTGTAGCAAAAAAAACTATATTAAAATAATCGGAACACTAGCAATTACAGTGATAATTATTATGGCAGCATCAAGAGCAGTATTTATTTCTCTAATGCTAGTTTACTCCCTCTATTTAATTTTTATAAAAAAAAATATTGGAACTCTGTCAATAGCTTGGGCTACGCTTTTAATATTTTTTTTAGGAATACAGGAATTAAGAGAAAGTGAAAATCCTAGAATCAATGAAGTTGCAAATTCAATAGAAGCACTAAATCTTTATTTGAAGGGTGAAATAGATATTGGAGGTTCTATTAAGTGGCGAAGAGAGCTGATAGATAATGGTTTAAATGCATTTTATAGTTCATATGGACTTGGTCTTGGGGCAGGTGGCACAGTAGCAAATCAAGAAATAATGGGACCAGTAGATGGAAGATTTACTTCTATGCATAACTTTTGGATAGAATTATTAGTTGAAGGAGGAGTATTTGTAGCAATCATAATTTCATTCTGGGTTTCAAGCTTGATTTACAAATTATTTATCATTTCGAGACGAAGCACAGATTACAATATTAAATATTATAGCCAATCTCTTTTTTTATCTATAACAACTTTTATTCCCGCTGCAATCTCAGCTAGCTCAACAATATATTTTTTCCCCATGTGGATTATGTTTGGATTTGCAATTTCAGTGATTGTTCTTTCAAAAATGCAGCCTAACTATTAAAAATGGAACGTATTGTGTATAAGTAAGCAAACATTTTTTTTCTGTACGACGTCGAAAATGGTGAAGCAAAAAATATCAAAAATGATTTAATAGTTGATACAAATAAGATACAGACTAAAATTATTTTCACACTTATCTTAGAATGGTGAATCCTAAAAAATTTAATTTTACTTATCAGTTGATTTGATATTGCAACTCTATAATTTTTTTCAGAGCTTTTTCCTCTGAAGTGTATAATCTTAATTGAAGATGAATAATAAACTTTATACCCTTTCTCTCTAAGTCGTATACAAAAATCTATATCTTCCATCCAAAATAAGTTTTCATTTAACCCTTTAAGTTTTGTAAATATTTCTCTAGGCAGAAATAACGCACCACCTGAAATAGAATCTACTATTTTAATAGATTCAAATTTTTCACCTTTATAGTTTTTATTATAATTAAAATTGTCAAGATGGAATAAACTCAAAATAGTGCTAATTACTGTTGGGTCCCTCCAATAAGATTGTTGAATTTTTCCATTCTTTGAAATTAATGAGGGCCCAATAACTCCAAATTCTTCTTGAAAGCCAGCTTCTATTAGCATTTTTGAAAGACAATCATTTACAAACATAGTGTCTGGATTTAGTATAAATAAGAACTTGCCGATTGATATTGATGATCCTTGATTAACTGCTTTAGAAAAACCTGCATTGTAATTGTTTTCAATCAATTTAACTTTTGGAAAATCTTTTTTTATTCTTTCTACGCTTCCATCTTTAGAATTATTATCAACAACCACTATTTCAAAACTGTAATTCGATTTTGAATGTTTGTATATTGAATGAATACAAGAAATAATATATTCTTTAACATTATAATTAACTATAACAATAGAAATATCCATTAATACCCACAATTACATCTAAGTAAAAAATTGAAAATAATACTTTTATCTGATGCGAATTCAATCCACACGCTAAGGTGGGTTGAATCGCTCACTTCACGTAACTTTAAAATAAAGCTGTTTAGTTTATTTAAACCAAAAAAAGATTTAATTGAAAAATACAAAAAAATTAACGTCAAAGTTATCTCTCCTGACTTTAAAATAAATAACTTAAGACAACCCAACATAAGTAAAATAAAATATTTGTTTGCCATCCCACTTTTAAAAAAAACAATAAAAGATTTTAAACCTAATATTCTTCATGCACATTACGCATCTAGTTATGGAATATTGGGTTACTTGAGCAAATTTAAACCTTTTATTCTTTCAGTTTGGGGAAGCGATATATACCATTTTCCCAACAAAAATTTACTTAACAAGTTTATTTTAGGGTTAGTAATTAAAAATTCTGATAAAATTTGCTCAACGAGTTTTGCAATGAAAAAAATAATTGAAGATGAATACAAAAGATTTGATGTTGAGTTAATATCATTTGGAATTGATTTGGAACTATTTAAACCAGTAGATAATAAAAAAAATTTTACCGTTGGAACTGTTAAAAGCATTGAAAGTCACAATGGAATAGATTGTTTAATAGATGCTGCAAAGCTGGTTATTTTTAATTACAAAAAAGATATTAATTTTCTTATTGTGGGCGATGGATTATTAAAAAAAGAAATGCAACAAAAAGCAAAAGATTTAGATTTACATGACAGGATAAAATTTGTAGGTTTTGTTCAACATCCAAATGTTATAAAATATTTTAACGATCTTTCAGTATTTGTTGCTGTCTCAGAAAGAGAAAGTTTTGGTGTTTCTGTCTTGGAAGCCGCAGCTTGCGAAATACCTTCAATTACTTCTAATATTGGTGGGCTTCCAGAGGTAAATATTAACAATGAAACTGGAATAGTTATCAATCCTAATGATCCAAAAAAGTTAGCTGAATCAATTGTCAAGTTGTTTGATAATGGTACATTAAGAGCAAGGTTAGCTAAGAATGCTAGAAAAAGAGTAGCTCTATTATATAATTGGAAAAATGATTTGAACAGTATGATTAAGTTATATGAGCAATTTCAATGAAGAGAAATATCAACATAAATTCCATTACACTATTTTTATTTTTTCTCCTACTTTTTGGTTGTGAAAATAATACAGTAATTCAAAATCAGTACATAGATCCACATATTATTTTTTCTTCAAGAAGGTGGTGGAATTATGATATTTTTATTGCAGATATATATGGCGGCAATATGACTCAATTGACGAAAAACAAATGGATTGATTTTAACCCTTCGATTTCTCCTGATTCAAAAAAACTAGTGTTCATTTCTGATAGAGATGGCAACAGAGAAATATATTCGTGTGATTTAATTTGGCTAGATGGATATACTCAATGGAAAGGTGATAATTTAACTAATTTATCGAACTCCACTCAAAATGACTGGACTCCAGTTTTTTCCCCGGTAGAAAATAAAATTGCATTTTCTACATATTTCCCCAGTAATGATAATTATGATATTTTTATAATGAATAGTGACGGGACAAATAAAGAAAATTTAACAAATACTTCAGGATATGAAAAGTTTCCCCAGTTTTCTCCAGATGGGTCTTTTTTAATTTATCAAGGTTGGCAAAAAGGAAAAATGGAAATATTCTTTATAGGATTGATGGATAAAAATAATATTAATATTACACGTAATGCTGGATCTCATGACATTCTTTCGCATGGCAATTCTTTTTCTCAAGATTTAGAAACAATTGTCTTTACATCAGAAAGAGATGGTAATAGAAATATTTATACTACAAAAATAAATGGATTAGAAATTGAACAATTAACTACGCATGAATCCAATGATTATGAGCCAACTTTTTCCCCGGACGGTAAATCTATTATTTTCACCACAGAAAGAGATGGCAATAAAGAGATTTACAATCTCAACCTAGAAACAAAAAAACTGAACAATTTGACAAAAAATAATGGAGATGATTGGAATCCAAGGTTTTATCCTGATGGAAAAAAAATTTTATTTCAGTCCACTAGAGATGGTAATTGGGAAATATATATGATGGATTTAAATGGAAGAAACCAGACAAACCTAACTAATCATCCATCAACAGATTACTCGTTTGTTGTTCTTCCGTTGGTAAATAACTAAGGAGATAATAGATTGTGCATGTGTTTATCATAACACAGTATTTCCCTCCGGAGATAGGCGCTTCTGCCTCTAGATGGGGAGATTATGCAGATATTCTATTAAAACAGAATCATCAAGTCACAGTTTTATGTGAAGCACCTCACTATCCAAATAAAAACTATTATCCAGGTTACAAAAATAAATGGTCTTTGATTGAAAAAAAATCGTCTCGTTTTACCGTAATTCGAAGCAAGGCCTTTTCCAGCAATCGAAAATCATTTTTTAAAAAAATTAGCCATTACTTAGTTTTCATGCTTAGTGCTTTAGTCAACTCTAATAAAATTAAGAATTATGACGTATTAATAATTTCATCTCCACCTCTTTTTACGGGGGTTATTGGAATTTATTTAAAGTGTTTTAAAAATAAAAAATATTGGTTAGACGTAAGAGATTTATGGCCTGAATCAGCTCTTGAATTAGGTCAAATTAATAAAGGAATTCTCTACAATATTGGAAAAAGAATTGAATCAAAAATTTATCAATCTGCTCAAGGATTCATTTTTCCTGTTCCCAGCTTTAGGAGTTATTTTAAAAATTTTTCAGAAGAAATTTCAAAAAAACCAGCGTATAAACTAATGAACGGTGTTAGTAGTAGCTTTCTCAAAAAAACAAAATCATTAGAAATTTCAAGAGATGACAGATTTACTGTACTCTATAGTGGTAATATGGGCTTAGCTCAAGATTTGAAAACAATAGTTAAAGCAGCAAATATTCTAAAAAATTATAATATATATTTTAGGTTTATTGGAGAGGGTGTGTGTAAATCAGAAATAAAAAAGCTCGCAGAGCCCTTAATGGAAAAAATTGACTTTCACAAATCACTGCCAAGAGATGAATTGATAATTTACATAATGAAAGCGTCTGTATGCCTAGTACCATTAAAAGATAAAAAGTTATTTAATGCGGCAATTCCATCAAAAATGTTTGAGTATATGGCTTGCCGTAAACCTATTATTGCTAGCATAAGAGGAGATGCAAAAAAAATAATTGATGATTCAAATTCTGGCATAGTTATCGATCCTGAAGATGCCAATCTATTATCTAATGCAATATTGAGCTATTTTAACGATGTTCAAAAATGTGAAATAGATGGTAAAAATGGTTTGAGTTTTGTTTCAAATAACCTTATTAAAGAAGATCTAATTTCCAAAATGATGAATAAAATTAAAAATGAATAAGATTCTTTATAATAATGTTTTACTGAGTATTTTAATTTTATCTGATTATATATCAGGAGCAATAGCGTTTAATTTTTCATTTAACGATCAAAATCTTTATGATTTTACAAGTGATTTATACGTTCATCCTGTAGCTATTGTTTTTATTGTTCAGATTTGCTGGTCAATTATTTTCTTTTTTGCAAATTTATACGATACTAGAGCTACTCTTTCAAGATTTGATGAGATTTTAAGGTTGATTCCGATTATTTACTCAATTCTTTTTTTGTATATAACAATGCATGTTTTTGGGATTATCAAATTCCATTCAGATTACAGAAATATTTTAACTTATGGCTTAGTTTTTTCGACTCTTTTAATTATCAATCGTTTTATTATTCATTCAGTTCAAAAATATTTACTTAAGTTAAAAATAGGATTGAATAATGCCATAATCTTGGGTATTAATAGAAGAAGTTCTGAGGTATTTGATAGCTTACAAAATCAATCTTATCATGGTTTAAAAGTTAAGGGGTTTGTTCAGGCGGAGGACGATTCTTCATCATACGACTTTTCTAGCCAAAATATAAAAAAAATTGGCCATGAATCAGAATTAGGACAAATAATAAAATCTGAAAAAATAAGCGACGTTATAATTGCTTTAGATCAACCAAAACCTGAGAGAATAATGAGCGCTATAGTAAACATGAACGGGGCACCAATTTCAATTAAAATACTTCCTGATATGTACGAAGTAGTTACGGGACTAGCCAGGACTACCCAGCTTGTTGGAGTTCCATTGATTGATATTAATATGAATATCGATACTTTTTACACAAGAGTATTAAAGAGAGTTTTTGACCTTTTAATTGCATCTATTGGTATCTTATTGTGTATACCAATTTGGTTAATAATTGGATTTTTTATAAAAATTGATTCATATGGACCTATCTTTTATTTTCAATCAAGATCTGGTAAAGAAGGAAAACTATTCAATATTATTAAATTTAGGTCAATGATAACTAATGCAGAGTCAGATACTGGCCCTATTTGGTCAAACTCTGAGGATATAAGGATAACTCGTACAGGAAAGATATTGCGTAGACTTCATTTAGATGAAACGCCTCAATTAATTAATATTTTAAAAGGAAATATGTCTATTGTTGGCCCACGCCCAGAAAGACCTTTTTTTGTTAAAAAGCTCAAAGAAACATATCCTTTTTACTCTCGAAGATTAAAAATAAGGCCAGGGGTTACAGGTTGGGCCCAAATAAATCAACCTTTTGATACTAACATAAAGGATGTTCATCAAAAACTAAAATATGATTTTTATTATATTGAAAATATAAGCCTTAGATTAGACTTCCATATTCTTTTCAGAACAATTTGGGTTATTCTTAAAGGTCATAAGTAATCCCCCCCTTTTCTTTGTAAATCACAACTAATTATTTATATTCTTTTTTGTTTTCGAGGTAAGAAAATAAAAATTAGAAATTTTAAAAAAATAAACTCATGAGCGTTATAAGAAAAAATATTTGGGCTCTGCTATTAGTAGATGCCCTAGTTATTGCCCTTAGCCTTGTTGGGGCATATCTTTTAAGGTTTGATTTCTCTGTTCCTGATGCATCACTTCAAAATATCAACTATTATCTTGGAGTATTTCTTTTCTCAAAAATTTCTATAAATATAGTTTTTAAAGTTTACAGAGGTCTTTGGAGATATACTAGTGTAGCTGATTTGATTAATATAGTCAAAGCAAGTTCTGCTGGTACAGTATTATCTGCTGCATTGAGTTTAATGGTTTTAGGCTTTTTTGCCATACCGCGAAGCATTTTTATTATAGATTACATTTTGAGTACTGTTGGATTTATAACTACTCGTGCGTTAGTAAGGATTTATTCAAATCGGCTTTTAAACAAAAGAAATCACTTAAAACAAGTAAACAACAAAAACAAAACAAGAATTCTTCTTCTTGGAGCAGGCTGGAGTGCAGAAAAAATTGTAAGAGATATTTTAGAGCTCCCATCTTCACCATACAAGCTTATTGGATTGCTTGATGATGATGAGTCTAAGATAAATACAACTATTCACGGTGTTCCAATATTTGGAAAAATTGAAACTATTCATACTTTTAACATTCCTTTTGATGAAATAATTATCTGTACACCAAAAGCTTCAAGCGCAGCAATGCGTCAAATAGTTGATCATTGTAAAGCAGTAAAAAAACCATACAGAACAATTCCTACAATGTCAGAATTAATTGATAAAAAAGTTTCTTTAAATGCAGTTAGAGACGTTTCTATATTGGATTTACTTGGCAGGCAAGAAGTAAATTTAAATCGTTCTGAAATTTCGAAATATATATATGGTAAAAAGGTTTTAGTTACTGGAGCTGGTGGATCTATTGGCTCTGAATTAGTCAAGCAGTGCCTAGGATTTGACCCAAGCTTTCTTATCTTATTTGACCAAAGCGAAAATAACCTTTTTCATGTTGAAAATATGTGCAACGAGTATGCTAACAATATAGGTTTTCAACCCATTTTAGGTGATATAAGAGATAAAGATATATTAAACTCAGTATTTAGTTCATTTAGACCTGATGTTGTACTCCACGCAGCGGCATATAAGCATGTCCCTATGCAAGAGCAAAATCCCTGGGAGGCTGTCCAAACCAATATTCAAGGAACAATCAATCTGGTAGACTGTGCTGAAGTTTTTGAGGTTGAAAGATTTGTATTAGTCTCAACAGATAAAGCAGTAAATCCAACAAATGTTATGGGTGCCTCAAAGCGTGTTGCAGAGCAAGTTATTCAGGCAAGAAGTGTTGATACAAAAGTAAAGTATATGGCTGTACGTTTCGGCAATGTAATAGGAAGCTCAGGTAGCGTGATTCCAACCTTTCAAGAGCAAATTAAAGACGGAGGACCTGTCACTATTACAGATCCCAACATAAAAAGATATTTTATGTCTATACCTGAAGCAGCTCAGCTTATACTTCAGGCTGGCTCAATTGGTCATAGTGGAGAAATTTTTGTTTTAGATATGGGTGAACCTGTTTTAATTAAGGATATAGCGGTTGAATTAATCAAGCTTTCAGGTATGACTCCAAATGTTGATATACCTATTAAATATATAGGTTTGAGACCTGGAGAAAAAATGTTTGAAGAATTAATTACAAAAGGCGAAAATATTACTGACTCACCTCATGAAAAAATTATGATTTTGGAAAAAGAAATAAAGCATGGCTGGAGCCAAACTTTAGCACAATCTGAAAAGGTTGTAGCAACTTCAAAGTCATTTAATTCAGATTTAATAAAAAAGGCATTAATTGAAGTAGTTCCTGAATATAGTCCCACAAAACAAGAAAAAGACAATCTTGATATTTTTAAAAAGAAAAATCAAAAAATTTAAGTCCATTTTTTTCTTTAATAATACTCTAATAGTTTTTCTTTTATTTACCTGTTCTTTTTCGCAAACAATCAATACAGAAATTCATCTTTTGGAAAACCAAAAAAGACCATTTTGGATTTCATCAAATAATCATGCAATCTACTCAAAAGGGTCCATTGTAAATTTTAATATATCTGAAAATTTTAATTTATTTAGTTATGGTTCTGAAATTATATTTCCTTTAAATCAAAATGAACAAGCAATATTTAATCAGGCTTTCATAAGATTAAATAATGACAATTTATTTTTTCAAATAGGTAAAAAGTCTAATCTCCCAAGGTTTAGTTATCTTTCAAGCGGTTCTTTGATAGAAAGCACCAATGCTATGCCAATTCCAAAAATTCTATTAGGAAATATTGATTTCAACAGAATTAGTATATTTGACTTTAATTTTCAATATCTTATTAAAATCTCCCATGGATGGATAAAGAGTCTCGAATACATTAAAAATCCTTATTTGCATGAAAAATCACTAAAATTAAAAAAAGAAATCACTAAAAACTCATTAATGTATCTAGGCTTTAGTCATATGGCTATATGGGGAGGTGAGACAATCCAACATGGAAAACAGCCTTCAAAATTAAGTGATTTATTAAGAATAGTTTTTGCTTTACCTGGCAGCAAGAGCAGCATAAGTCAAGAACAGAAAAATTCACTTGGAAACCATTTGGGTGTATGGAATCTTTCATTTGAAATGAAACTTAAAAATAAAATTTTAAGATTGTATACGGAGCACCCGTTTGAAGATGAAAGCGGAGCTAGATGGCTTCTTAACAAATTTGATGGTTTGTATGGAATAAATATTTCTCGAAAGGAATCATATCTTATATCAAATTTTACTTACGAACACATTAATACAATGAATCAAAGTGGATCAGAAGGTGCCTCAGATTCAACATACGGTTGGGACAATTATTATAACCATTACATATATCAATCAGGGTGGACGAATAATGGAAGAGTCATTGGAAATCCGCTCTTTACTCTTGGCTCAAATAAAGGCCGATACAGTGATGGCCAATACATTGTCAATAATAGATTTAGAGCGCATCATTTTGGACTTCAAGGTTCAATTTCTAAAAAATTTCACTATAAAACACTCTTTACTTATTCTGAAAATTTTGGAATATATCCTGATGAAAATTTTTTTAAATCTAAGAATGAAGCATATCGTTTTGATGGTGGCTTAATTCAGAGATCGGGCCTGTTTGATTTGAGCATAAAGAATTTATTTAATAAAATTGATGCTTCATTAGTTTATGGTATTGATAGTGGTGAATTACTCTATAAAACTGATAGTTTTATGTTAAGGATTAATCATAAATTTGATATCTAATATTTATAAGAAAACACAAAATATTTATGAAATTTACAGATTACCGCAAAATTTTTTACAAGGCATCGAATTAATGCTTTTCACTTCTTTGCGAATTTTTATTCACAATCAAAATCTAATTTTAAAATGCGCCTATTTGGTGCATTTTTGTTATATAAAGGAAAATAATGTCGTCAATTAATGAATTAATAGGTTTACAAAAAATTGATCTTCAGCTTCAAGATATAGA
>CEUR01041158.1_pt1 | contig 53076 bp, 33 predicted proteins | sample 356411 | NCBI WGS metagenome assembly CEUR01 (sample SAMEA2622715, study PRJEB7988) | marine metagenome | biome: marine biome (ENVO:00000447); feature: surface water layer (ENVO:00002042); material: "saline water (ENVO:00002010), including plankton (ENVO:xxxxxxxx)" | depth 5 m
ATCTTTAACCTAAACTTAGCGGACGGAATTTACGATTTCTCAGGGGCAGATTCAGAATACAATATCGAAGGCTTGAATGATTGGGAGGTGAATAACTTTATCCAAACCAGTAACGTTATTCTTACAGCAGATCTACAACCGGTAACCATCGATATGACTGTTTGTCTAGTTGCTGAACCCACAGAAGATTGTACTGACGGCTCCCCGGCCTTTGCTGACTTTGAGTTAGTATCAGCATTTGATGACAATCTGACTTACACATTTGGTGAGTCAGACTTCGACATCTCTGGACAAACCACTGCCGAAATAATGCCGGGTACCTATACCCTCAGAACCCAATACACTAATGCAGATGAGGAAAATGCTACTGACTTCAACATGTTTTACACAAGTCATGAAGTGTTTGTAAGTATGTTTGACGAAGATAACGAAGAATTATTCATCGAACTGCAAGATGAACGCTTATTCACTGGTAAGGCTGTTGCAGGTGATGAAAACTTCTCCAATGTACAATTCTTGCTGTATAATGAATCAAATAATCAATGGCTATCTGCAACGACAAATGATACCGGTCATTTCGCTGAATACATACCTTCGGGAGATTGGGTAATCATAATTTCACCTCAATTGATAGAAAATACAACTTACACACTAAGGCATCCAATAACGATTGACGATAATAGTCAACTAAGAACCAACATCGATATGCAGTTAGTTGAAGCAGTGAATGTTAATTTAACTTTAGTCGAAGCCTTGACTGATGAATACGTTGTTGATGCAAGAGTCTTGGCTGTCAGTAACGATGGCTACGGTAACGTCACGCTTACAGCTAGTGACGATAACGGCGATGTTAGCGACAAAATAATGCCGGGAAGTTGGACCCTAAGTCTGCTTAAGGATTCTAACGACAAGCGTTGGACTATTGAAGAAGACGCATACACTTTCGATGCAACAGCACTAGGTGACGTTGAGTTAGGAAATGTTACTGTTGATCTCGAAGTCTTGATTGGTGGTAAAATATATTGGGATTTCAACGAAAACGGAGTTGCTGATTTGACAGAAATTGTCACTGATGCTAATGTTACGCTAACCTCATCTGATTCATCGATGACCTTTGATGTCACGACAGATGAATTAGGAATTTGGTCTCAGATGGTTCCTATAATGGATACATACAACGTAACAGTTGAGAAAGCGGGATATTCATCTGCATATTACACAACCAATGAATCACAAGGCATTGTTGTTGAAAGTGACGCAATTTCTGAAGACCTTTCAATCATTGCAGATAACGTGATTGTTAGCGGAATTGTAACTTCGGTAATGCAAGACGAAGCAGCAAGTTTGACTGGTTCTTCCATTACACTCTATCCAGAATCTGGTAGGGATGTATCTCCAGTAACGGTATCTGGAACCTATGCTAACGGAGAATTGTCCTGGTCGACTAGTGTTGAGCCGGGTAATTGGATAGTTGTTGTAGAATCCACAATTAAGGATGAGAATACTGGTGGAATTGCTATTGGATTCCTAAATGCAGGAATTGAAGATGGCGGTGAATTGGAAATGGTTATGGCATCAGGCGGCTACTTACATCTTGATACGGCGTGGCAAGATATCGAACTCGATGATTATCACGCTGGTTCAGATAGTTCCGGCTATTCTATGATAACCGGTCCAGTTGAAATTACCATAGACACCGGATTGGAATCTACATGGAACTACAGCGTTGCCAGTACCGGTGACTTAGAATTGCTGCTACCAGTTGGTGCGTTTGACTTGTCATCCGAATTTACCACAATTCAACACGACAGAATGCTGGAAATGGATTATACTGGTTACTCATCAGGTATTGTCGAGCAAGGAATAATTGATGTTGAGATGACTTACACACGTACACTAAACTCTGCTTCATCAATAACCATCGATAATCAGTCGATAGTTAATGCAACATTTATTGAGACAACGATGCTATCACCAGTTGTTGATGGTGATGATTATGACGCAATTGAATTCGATGTTGACATTGAATATCAGGGTACTGAAACCAGTGATAAGTTATCAGTAACCGGTAAAATCAGTAATTCAATCGATTCAGCGAATTGGGCTGTTGAAGTTTTCAATGGAACGGAATGGACCAGTGGAGCGGAAGTAACATTGGGTATTGGTGAATCACTAGAAGATGATTCAGTAACCAACTCAACAACAGTCAGGATGAGGGTACTACTGCCTAATGTATCATCATCAGTAAGTTTGGATAATGGCCATCTACTACGTATAGAGGTTTCAAGCGAGTTGGGCATCTCCAGTGAAAGTGAATTGCGCGTCAAGGTGCCACAATACTACGGCATGGAGATTACTAACGCAGTTACTGAAACAGGTGTTTCACCAGGTGGCACAGGTACATTCTCGTTTACTTTGACTAACACCGGTAATGGCGATGACTCCTTTAGCATTGAACTAGCTGACAATCTCCTCGAAGGATGGCAAATAACACCAACAACGAGTACTCTTACCATCTCTAAGGATGATCAAAGAACACAACAATTCTCGATATTTGCTCCTGAATCATTTACCTCGGGTGAGATTGAAGCAACGGTGACTATCACAAGCGAGGATGGCCTAACCTCAGAAACAATAACTGTGGCGATAAAATCTGCTAGGATTAACCTAGATGTTGATGAAACACTATCCCAAGAACTCACTAAAGTATACGAAAGTCAGCCAGGACAATTAATCGTACCAATAACTAACAGTGGTTACCGAACCGCAAGCACAGTTTTGGTATCTGTTAATTTGACGAACGATGCAGGTAACGAAGTTGTGAGTAATATTGGTAACCAGACCATATCAATCCCTGCTGGACAGACCATTAACGCAACCTTCACCTTGGATGAGTCCAGTAAGAAGTTCAACAGATTTGCCATAAGTGTCGATGTCTTGGGCGAGGATGTCAATTTCACAGAAGATACAGTTGAACCGTTTGACTACTCTGAAGAAACCATACTTGATACCGCAGAACCAACCTCAGCATGGTTCATGGTTGTGATAATTCTGCTAACGATATTAGTCGGATATGGTGGCCTCAAGGTTGCACGTAACAAGAGCTCGACAAGATTCTGATTGAAGACAATAGATTAAATGTCCAACCGGTGACACAAATCTGGTTGTATGGGTAGTCTTGACTCTGTTGAATTGCTGCCAGAACCGGATGACAGCCGCATATTATCGGCAATCGACCCCTCTGCAGTTGGTTTTCAAGACGAATGGCGTGCCGAGGTCACTGGTTGGGCACCAGTAATGCCCCAGCCGATAAAACGGGTGCGTGGCAGGAGATTTTTAGTGACAAATGGAATATTATTTTCCATCTTGGCAGTGTTGATGCTGTGGATTTGGCAATCAGGATATTTCCTGATTGATTTACCACCTCCGAAATCTGAATGGGCAGCGGAACAGGCAGGCTTCTCAGACCCTTCGCTTGATGGTTTAACTGGCGAAGGAGTAAGGGTGTGCATGGTGGATACTGGAATAGATTTAACAAATTCAGCATTCAACGGTGTAGACATCACCTTCAAGGATTTGATTGGGGATTCAGGTACACCTGTTGACTATGGTTCTTTGGCCCATGGTACACTCATGGCTGGGCTACTTATTGCACAGTCACATCAATTAGGCATGGCGCCAAATATTCAGTTAGGCATGGTTGCCGCCTTGGGTGATGACGGCACGGGCAAGAATACCGCTGATGAAACATCGGTTTCCCAAGCGATTGATTGGTGTATTGACACTTTCTCGGCCGACATAATATCATTATCGCTTGGTGGCAACCAAGGCAACGGCATGAGTCGTGAGGGACCCTCAGCATCAGTAACAAGAAAAGCTGTCGATATGGGGATATTCGTTGTTGCTGCGGCAGGTAATGATGGTGGAATGGATGATGATGGTAGAGTTTCGGTTCCCAGTAATGTGGCACGAGCGATTTCGGTTGGTGCATCAACTAAAGGTGGCGAGGTTTGGGGTAACAGTTCATTAGGTACTCAAACAAAATTAAATGGGGAGCAGCGAAGCAATCCTAACCTCAAACCAGAGATAATTGCCCCTGGAGAGTCGATTATTAGTACTGGAAGAGGTGATAGATGGTACTCAAGTAGCGGTACTTCAGATGCTACAGTATTCGTTACAGCGGCGTTAGCACTTATTCTAGAAGATCAGCCTAACTTGAAACCAAATGCAAATTCGAACGGTTCATGTATTGATACAGTCAAAAATGCATTGAGACTGAGTGCTCAGTCAACCGGTGACGGTCACAGTGACAAAACAGGATATGGCGAGTTGAATGCCGGTAAGTGGTTGTTGACGGTAAGAACCATGCCGACCTGTCAATGACGACGATATGATATTATTTTGCGCTTTGATATATTGATACTATTAATCACATTTGATACTATAAAAAAAAGCATTGTTACCGCAGTATTATATTGTTAGTATCAATAGCCCATTATAGAGGAGTGGTTATGTCTTCAAATCTTAAGAAAAAAAGTGTTTCAATGATAGCGCTGATGTTTATGTCGGTTATGTTGTCAATGATTTCTGTTCCAACTGCATCAGCAGCAGGAATAAATCAAACTACAAATGGCTTGCTTAATGGTCAAGAAACTTGGACAGGGACCCACACGCTAACTGACAACGTGACGGTCGCTCCGGGTGCCTCGCTGATCGTAAACGCTGGAACAACAATCAATATCCCGTACGGTAAATTCATTGATGTAAGAGGTGCAATTTGCGTAGCATCAAAGGCTTGTGGTGCACCATCAGACGGTTCTACTGGCAATCTGGTGACCTTCTCGTGGAGTATTCCTTCTGCAACAGAATACCTCCAAAGAGGAGATTGCTATGGTAGCGTCGATGCTGCTTGCGGTTCAGGTATGATCATTAGAAATACCATAGATGAAGCCAAAACAGGCCTGAATTTTGCGGAGTTTGAAAATGCATTTGGTTACGAATACATCTATTTCGTCGGTGGTAATCCGCAAGCAAAGTATGCTGCCTTGGTTTTTGACGGCCCAAGGACTACTGCTAACGGACTTACTTTTACCAACACCAATGCATCAAATATCTTCTTGACAAATCTAGCAAATCCATCGATAACAAGCTCTACTTTCACATTGGGACAAGACGCTTATTCTCTTGGTAAGCGAGCAGCGATTGATTCGCTAGGAGCAGGTGCTGGTATTTCCGATCCATTCACCGTGTCAAGTTCAACCTTTACCGGCGATGCGGAAGGTTCGTGCGGCAACAACGGAAATGGTATTCAAATGATATATGCCGATAACTCTTACATCGCACTCGATGGAATTACCATAAGTGACAATGGATATGGTGTATTTTTCAAGCAGTCATCTGGGGAAATTATCAATTCAGACATCAATATTAACTGCGCTGCGGTTAACACAAACGGATTCAAACAAACCGGTACCATCAAACACACTCTGCTGATTAATGACAATGTGCTCACAACAGCGGAAGGTGCAGGCATTACCGCATATGACCAAGCAAGAATTTCAGCATCAAGGAATACCATTTCCGGCGCTGAGCAAGGTTCTGGGATTGCAGTTCGTTCATCAACTGCTGAATTAATCGACAATACAATTGGGCCGATTGGTGGTTTCAATGGGTTGTGGATTTACGGTACTTCTGAAGTTACCGCAATCGGCAATAACATCTCCAACACCGGCAAGGAAGCAGTAGTTCACGGAGAGTACCATTACCAAGACAGCGGATGGCCATCTATCCAACCCTCCGAATCAAGACTTTACATGGAAAACAACGTGATTGATACTAACACAGGAACATGTAATTCACTGAAGATGTACGGCGGTGATTTCCAATGTCCAGCAATTCATATCTTTAGAGCCTCAGCGACCCTATACAACAATGTGGTGAAAAATAATGTCGGCGACGCTCTTAGAATTAAGGGTGGCATAGTTAATGTACAAAACAACGATATGCAAACCGATAGTTTTGCTGTCAATATATCTCATCACGATGACAATTATGGGAGTAAGTACGGCTCTATCGGTTATTTTTCCGGCAATACCTTTGTTGGTGCACAGCAAGTTTACAACATAACAGAATCTATGGTCACCATACAATCAGAAAACATACCGGCTCCAGGTCCCAATGAACTTTATCCAATCAATTTACAATGGCTTGGAGCAGAGTGCCCCGATGTGCCTAATGAATGTCTAAAACTACCAAATACCGCCAATATGCCGCCGGCTGATATGCCAATGGCATTAGAATTGGTTAACAATTCAACCGTATTCTCTTTCGCAGGTTTACAAAACTTCGATACCAGCAAGATTCACGTAACCAACCAGCAATCAGCTTGGGGCAATCAAGTAAGAGAGGGTGAACTTGTCAAATTTAGGGTTAAGGCAGCAAATGTCGATGTGGAAGGTGCAACAGTAATCATCAAGGATGCAGTTGGCACTCCACTTTACACAATGACAACCGATGCGCAAGGATACACGGATGAAGTGACCTTGGCAAGTAATTTCTACTTGGATCGTAACAATAATCACGTTGTAGGGGAGAATAATGTTCAGGTTCAATTGGCCAACGCTTCGGGCGGTCCACCAATTGTTAGAACACTCGATGAGAATACATGTTCAGACGGATATGATAACGACGGTGATACCTTTACTGATGACAGTGATAGTGATTGTTTGAATGACCGAGAGATTCCAAAATACAGAGTAGAGGCATACAAATTTGGCAAGGGTATTTATGAGTATGAATTTGAGTTAACTGGTCCAGTTGACGACATCATCTCATTGGTTAATATGGCACCAAGTGTGACTGTTGAGCAGCCAGAACTAACCTCATTTGCTCGAGTTGTTGCTTTATCCGGTACTGCTTGGGACGGTGAAGCACCACCTTATGCTAGTGACATTATTGCTCAACAGAAGCAGTTTGGCTATGTCGAAGATGTTCAAGTACAGCCACCAGGTTCAAACATGTGGATTTCTGCTGTAGATACCTCCAATTCCGGTGGAGAAATTACTCAGGGAAGTTATCCATTCAGTACTTGGGCGTTTGAATATGATATGTCAAATTACTCGGAAGGCGAAGGTGATGTAACATTCAGAGTTAGGTCATTTGATGGATTGGATTATTCTCCAATTGCCGTTAAGAAGTATAAGCTAAACTTAGAAGCCCCTAGCATAGTAGTAAATACGCCCGCCCAAAACTCTCAGCATAATCCGAATTCTGCTAAAGGTTCAGTGATTTCTTTTAGTGGAACTGCGAGTGACCCGTATTTCGGTGTTAATGGCAATGATATCAAAGAAATATGGTTTGAAATTACTGAGGATTCCAATCCTCAATTCACCTCTAAATTCGCTATAACTCCCGCAAGTGGTGAGACACTCTCTGCTTGGCAATACGACTGGAACTATCGAACCTATGCATCTGGAGACTACACGTTCAAAATTTGGGCCGCAGATAGCGATTTTTGTAAAGATGATACCAGTGATGAAACATGTGTCGTAGTCACATTGAACCTTGAGATAATTAATGAGAATGCTAAACCAAACATTGCATTGGATTACCCGCTCAATAATGAAGTAATCAGAGGTAGTGAATCTACGGCAATATCGGGCTATGTTTGGGACAATGATGGCATCATTACGAGAGTTGACATTGATATTTACAAAAATGGTCGAGACAGCGGCTCTGCTGCCAATACCATTACTATTACACAAAACCTGATTCAAGCAGGAGAATTCAACACCTCATGGAATCAAAATTCGATTTGGAAAACCAATAACCTTCCACATAATTCAGTCTATGAGATTGTAGTTCGTTCATTCGATGGGGAATCATACTCTGATGAAGAAACTAGATTCATTACCATTGATAACTCAGTGGATAATTCACCACCGACCTTTGATCCTTCTAACTGGCCAAATACTGTGGTTGTATATTGTGATTCTAACTCTAAAAGTTTGGACCGATGTGGTGCAGGAGCAACATTTGACTTGACAGAATATTTCGATGACCCAGAAGGAGGATTATTGCGATATGACGTGTATAACGATCCCAACCTAATCAATGATGATTTGTACTATGATTACATCTCAATATCTGCCGAGGGAGTTGCAACCTACAACCCGCCGTCTACCCGTTCAGATGATATAAGTCAGTGGTCGTTGGCAACGCTGAAATTTGTCGCTACTGATAGCAGTGATTTATGGGAAATTTCTCGATCTGTGAACGTTATTGTAAAATCTGTTTCGTTTGAAGTGATAAGAGACGGCACCGGAGTCATAAGTGACTCAGAGCCTGCATATTTCTATGGACAAGGTCTTCCAGATAGTCTTGTTAAGGCAAGGTTTGATTCTAAATCAGGTCAAATGCTTAACTCTACAAGGGTTCTACCTGATGGTACTTGGAGCATGGAAATTAGTGGCAGTATGCTTGGTTCAAAAGATTCAAGAGAAATAGTGTTCGAGATGGATGGTCAAATCTATGCAAATGAAGAAGGCGATGATGCTCTGTTTGAACTATCTTCAAAAGCAGAGTCAGAGAGTAGTAATTTGATACTGTACAGCGTTATTGCTTTAGTAGTAATCGCGGTCTTAATTGGCGTTGGTATGTTCTTCTTTACTTTTGAAGAATATGATGATGAGGAAGAAATGAATGTTGCTCAGCAGGTTGCTGAAGACCCGTATGCGTGGGCCAAAGCAAAACAAACACCAAGCATCCCACAACAACCCGCAGTACCACAACAGCAAGTACAACAGCAGGTACAACAACCAGCTCAACAAGCAGTACAGCAATCTTCCCAACACCCGGGATGGCTGTGGGACGCACAGAACAATCAATGGGTTCCGGACCCTAATTACTCACAAGAAAATCAGTAATTCGGTGATTTGATGGCTAATGCAAAACCTGGTGTACAAGAAAGAATCTTGTTGCATCTTTTAGATTATTCTGACTACAAAAATAGTGTAGAAGTGCCATTTTCTTTATCTCAGATGGGTATTGCAAATGCTGTTGCGATTGCGCGTTCTAATGTTCCAAGAGCCATTGCTGGACTAAAAGATCAAGGCTTACTTATCGAGCGACAAGCCCATGTTAAAGGAGTATCTAGGAAGAGAAAAGCGTATTTTTTAACGGATTCAGGAAAAAATCTCGCTGAAGAAACTTGGAATGATTTGCGAGCGTTCCCAGTTCGGTGTATTCTCAATGATGGAAAAATTGAGTCTTCTACATTGGGTGAAATTAACACAATACTGCCGTTTACGATGCGTTCAGTTGACATAATTCGCTATATGGATGACAATTGTATCCTGGACTCGAGGACCCTTTCAGCCGATTTGATTGAAAGAGATTTGTCAAAACACGTCGAAAAACAACTGGTTACGGCGCTCGGTGATTTACCACGCTTGAGACACTTTTACGGGCGTGAAAAGGAACTAGACAATATGTTCAATTTGTTAGAAGCCAGAGCAACAACACTCCTCGTGCCCGGTATTGCAGGTATTGGTAAAACCACAATGGCAAGCAAATTGATTGAACGATTTATGCATCGTAGGAATTTGATGTATCATCGATGTCAGGATTGGGAGGGGTCTCGTTCATTCTTCGAGTCAGTTGGTGAGTGGTTAGCAAATATAGGTGATTCGACATTTGCTGATTATATCGCTACAACTCCTGTTCCTAAGCCAGCAGAAGCTGCAAATTTGCTAATCAATGCTCTTGAGGGAACACCTTCGCTAATCGTTATAGATGATTTCCACAAAGTCGCTGATTCAACATTACATCAAACCTTCCAAGCTATGGCTTTGGGGCTACTTGGCAGTGAAGAAAAGATTGGTCTGGTATTATTCTCGAGGTCATTTAAGCCCGTAGTCCCATCCAAAGATGCCGAAGGTAGAATTGCCAGTTTGGTACTGCCACTTGATGGTTTAGATTCTGACTCTGGTCGCAAACTTCTGAGTAGTTTTGAGAATATGGAAGATGAACAGTGGTTGTACATTCACGGTATTTCACGTGGGCATCCGCTTGTTCTTGAATTAATTAATCGAGGTGCCTCAGCAACTGCTTTCCATGAAACCCTCGAAAACTATGTCACCGTGGAGATTTTCTCAAAACTTAGTGCAGAGCAGAAGCGGGTGCTGTCAGTTCTGTCGATATTCAGAGAACCAGTGTCTATTGAAGCATTATCAGAACAGAAACTGGATATCGATGTTTTAGATTCCTTGGTTGAACAAGGCTTGGCTAGGCAGGTTGACAGTGAAGTGTATGATGTACACGACTTGATTAGGGAATTTTTGCTTAGAAGTTTGGATGAGAAACTGAAATTTGAATTACATAACAAATGCAGTTCTTGGTATCAGAAATCTAATGATACGCCAGGTTTCACAATCGAACTGATATTTCATTTGGTAAGTTCTGATAACATGTCTGAAGCGGCAGAAATCATTGTACAGAATGGTAGTAGTTTGATTTCTCAAGGACATATGGAGTTACTTGGTCTAATTGAATCACTTGACCAATCAGATTTATCTAGTGAAATTTCCACTAAAATAAATCACCATAAAGGTGAAATTTTAGCGTTATTAGGTAGATTTGAGGAAGCAAAAGATGCTTTTAGAATCGCTCAGGACACCTCGATGAAAACTAAAGATGTCAGCACTCAGGCTGAATTACTATGCGCCCTTGCAGATATTTCGCTAAAGCAGGGTAATCTTGATGAATCATTAACAATGCACAGAGACGCGTTAGAGATTTTTATTAAATTAAAAGATGCAATTGGTGCGGCGAGATGTTACAACAATATGGGCTATATCTTAAGAAGGAAAAATGACACTTCAAAGGCCCTTGAGTCATACGGCGAAGTTGAAACCATACTTAGAGAAAATGATGATAATGAATTGATAAGTTCTCAACTTATTCTTGCCCGTTCTTTAATGGACTTAGGCGAGATTGAACGAGCTCGCGACCACGCACTTGAGGCATTTGATAAAACTGACAAATTAAATGATAAACAATTCCATGCAAGATCACAGGCCGTGCTCGGACGCTATTATGCTAAGGTAGGTGATGCTGATGTTGCATCACATCACTACTCTCAAGCATTGGAAGCCATGAATGAGGAAGGTGACATATTAGCAATGGTAGACATTACCATACTGCTGGGTGAGGTCTTACAAGACTCTGGTAAAAACGATGAAGCTATGGAACACTTTAGAGAGGCTTTGGTTATTGCAGAAGCGAATGATTTGCGCATGCAAATTGGTGAACTGCTTATTCGCTTGGGTAGTGTTGCACCTGAAAAATCACGAAGAATGGAATACTTACAACGGGCACTATCTGTGTTTAGAGAACTTGGGGCAAAGTCTAGGATGCGAGAGGTTCAAACTCGTGTCCATAACGCTGTAATGGGTCGTTGATTACTGCGGCCTATCCACTTCAATTGAGGTGACTCCGTCTTTGTGAATTACCCAAATCATCTGGGCACCAGATAAATTCACTGTGCCGGTGTGGCTTCCCGAGCCAGTGCCTGAAATAAACACTTGAGTATCTAGGGAGCCTCCATCATCTATCAAAATCAATGAGTTGTCAGTGAGTTGAATAGAGAATAGGTTTTCATCAGCTTCGGTTGCTCGCCACCAGACTGATTCGGTATATTCTACATCTCCTAAACGGCTAGCCTCATCAGCACGCTCGACAGCGGCTGCCAAGTCATCTAGATTCATTTGTACAGCCTCCTCATTCCATCTCTCTCTCGTTGCAGTTTCAATGTCATAAGTCCATAAACTGAATACAGAAAGTAGCAATACTCCCAGCAGGAATGTGAATATATATCCCAACTCGGTTGCTGCACCTGAAGTGTCGTTCACTCGTCGTGTGTCTTTCCTCATTCTACCGCCTCCAGCATTGTGACATCAAGAGAGGATAACTGTAGGCTAAATTGAATTGCTGCACCATTGGTGTGCCAAACCGCTTCCGAAGTACCTATACTTGGGTCTGGAACCCAGCCAACATAATCGGTCAATAGTTCAAGACTTCCTGGATATATAGTCCAGTCTAAACTTTGGTCCAAACCACTAGCGGCTGAATTGGCAATCGCTTCGCCATAAGGGCTGTACCAACCTCTCCTAACTTCGTACGCAGTTTCTGATGCTAGAGACTCCCGATATGCTAATTCAATATCTAGATTCATAACTCCAGCTCCAACTGTACTATCAGAAGTAGGATTCAGCGCAGGAATTGTAGACGCAAACCTTGGTCCCGGTCCAGATCTATCATTTGGTTGCTTCAGCACTGTCGGTAAAAACTCAGGGTGATTTGTCAGTACGGCGCCGTTTGAATAGGCAACCTCCATACCAGTTACTGAAGAGGTAAATTCGTAAGTTAGTCTTGAGATGTGGAATATCCAAGCCGATGCTACAATACTGTAATCGGTTTGACCGTTATCAGCAATTAGGTCAATAGTATAACTTGATGGATGTGACCCTTCGCTCCACGCATTGAGAATCTGTAATTCACTTCTACCTGAAACCGTATTCCAAGGTAAATCAGTTGCAATCCAACCGCTCGCAGTAGTATCAATACCCACACATCTTTCGGCTCCATCATGATTTAGTTCAACCAATGCTGAATTGCCACTTAATCGATAAACTCTAATTGGATGGCCGTCTAATACATCGATTTCATGGCTGCCAACTTCAGCAGCAAATTCATGGAATTGATTATTGTAATCCGAAGTGTGGTTAAATGTCGTTGAACTTGAGTAATTCCACGTAGAGGAATAACCGGCAATTTGGGAAAATATGGTGTCAACTAAGTTTGAATTGTGAGTATCAAACTGATGTTTTAGACCCGAGGAAAACCCGGTATCATGCGCTGGTACAACGGCTGCACCTGCAATATTTGAGCTTGAGAAATTGTTGTGCCAATACGCTAATATGTCTTTGTCGATATCAATTATCGGTGTGTTTGTAGTTGTGCTGGGCGGCCACTCGACTAATTCTGTTCCACCAGCAGCGATAGAAATTCCACCGCCCTTCCAAGTAGCTGTAGCAATCGAGTCACTTGGGTTATTCAATTCCAAATATCCAGTTAGTTGTGGTGTAATAAATTCGGTTCCAAGAAATGACCCAGAACTTGATTTGAGATTTACAGTACCAGTTGTGGCCGTCGTATCAGTGACTAAAATTAATCGAGAGGGCGCACTTGTTGATATTGTGATTACAGTGTCTTCTGTTAACGTGACTGTACTTGTCCAATAGGTGCCTTCCCTTGAATCTGTGACACTGGCAGCAATATGTTTTGCTTCGATGCTATTGATTGTACTAGTTATTAGGTTTGCTTCATCACTGATTACGTGAATAATTGAGTCTCCGCTTGAAACAGGAAATGTCCATGAGCGCCCAGTTTGATCAACCTTACTTGGGTTATCAGGTGTTATCATTGCAGCACCCCCTTGGCCAGAACTTGCTAATACCATTAACTCATGAGATGATTCTATTCGCAAATCACTTATTGAGCTAGCATCGATAGTGATGGTATCATCGACATTCATTTGGATTGTATCAGTTGCGGTTTCACCATTGAACATTTTGATTTTAATTGGTCCTAATGGCGAAGCAAGACCTTGTTTTGCCGACACAGCAAGGTTGTCTATCCAGTCTGGTACTGAATAAAAGAAAGGCCTTGTCGGGCCCAATCGCAAATCACTGAAACAGACAGCCGTCGTTTTACTCTCTGGATGTTTAACTTCAATTTGGTCATCGAAATCCAAGATTCCTTTCATGCGGAAAGTAGTATCATCCAGCCAAGTAGATGAATACCACATTCCTCCTCGGGTGCTATCCCATGACAGACTTCCATCTAAGGGAATTAGTTCTACTTCTGTTGAATCACCTGGCATCCCATGTTCACTCAATACCTCGGTTTGCTGAGCTAATATCATCATCTGTGAGGACATATCGTCTCGCTCGATTGAACCTTCTAACTCCTCAATAATTGGCAACATAGAGACCAACATTAATCCAATGATAGAAACAACCCCGCCAAATAGCAGAACAGTGGCAATCGCCGCTGACACGGCTTCATCATTACGGGTTAAATTGCGCTTCATCGCTCAACCACAACCTCATTGATTGATAAATCAAAATACACTGGTTGGCCAACAGAACTTACCGTAATCCCGTCAGCACCGCTGGCTCTCTCGAAAGGTGCTAATCCGATGTAGGAATCTAATGTTCCAGAAGCACGGTTTAGCGCATATTCAGATAACCACTGTTCATCATATTGTGGCGTAATTACCGCTGACACTGAGTTGATTAAGGAATATCTTACATTATAGCATAGCCCTGAAAACGGAGTTATCGTACCTGCTGAAACGATGTCGATGCCTAATTGATTAGCACTACCAAGGCTGCCGTTTACAGCAATGTTGGTCAAAATTATCGACAGTCTAACTCCACCAGTGGCTAATTGGTCAAATTCGACTCTTGGAAATTTGCTAATCTCCCACGCAGAATCAGCAAAGTGCTCAATTCTTGCATTGTTAACTAAATATATTTCATGTTCTCCATTACCAAGACTGGTGATTATTCTTAGTCCTGAGATGGTATATTTTATCGTCTTGTGAATTGGTTCTTCGTTATCGTTGAGAATTGTGATAACGTACCAGTCTGTTAGTTGCATATTATGTGTCACTAATCCGCTGTTTGTATCGATGGTAAATTCATTTAATCCAGTTTCGTCGTAAATTACTGCTTTAGTGGCAGTTGAATTGACGGCACTGACGGTGAATGTTGAACCTGTGTAGTCATGGACATTTACTATATCAGCCGATGTCAAATCAGCACTTATCGACCAGAGCTCCAAATTACTAACACCTTGAAGCATTGAGGTCCTCATTCCTAATTTGTGCCTTATACCTGTGCCTTCTGGTGAATCTGCTGCTACATCGATTCGATCTTCAAGCCTGTCTGCGATTCCATTGGCGGCATTCCAATTGGTATTATCCTCAAAATCGGAGATATACGGGTTGAGAAACACCCATACTCCACCCATTATTGAAACAACCATCGCCAGCATCATAATGACGCCCAGTACTTCGCTTACCCCCGCAACTTCATCGCGTCTTTGAGACACATTACGACGCTGCCTAGCGGGTGGCATGGTTTGCTCATACTTTGGTATCATTTAGGTATTGACCTAAAAATGGTGTGATTTTACTCAATCTTAGCCTTATCCTCGATACTGGTATGAGGTGGCGAATTATCTGTTTTGCCAATGTAATGGGTTTTTTCTGGCCCATCTTGCAGTGAAATGTGGATGTCGCCCTCAAACAAATCTCCAATGTAGTACAATACAGTGGATTCTGCTAAATGAGGGGAGTTATTTTTCTCTGATAGGTGAGTAAGTACGATGTTTCTTGTAGCGCTTGTACAAACTTCAGCAAGGAATTCGCCAGTTTGATTGTTAGAAAGGTGCCCTCCTCGGCCCCTAATGCGCTCTTTTAACGAGTAGGGGTATGGTCCGGAGTCAAGTCTTTTCGCATCGTAATTGGCTTCTATCGAAATGTGTTCACAACCGTGAACATGTCTAACTAGTTCGTCAGTCCAAGACCCTAAATCAGTTATTATTGCTGCTCTTTCACCCCGATAACTTGCCACGAAGGCAACATTTTCCGAGCCCGAATGCGGGACTGGGACGGGTAAAATAGTCAATTCTTCGCCGATTCTAATCAAATCCAGTGAACCGAAGTAAGAGGTTAGCATAGGGTCCAAACCAAGCTCTAGCGCAGTGCGTTCATTAGCAAGCATTTGCATTTGCCATTTTTTCTGTGCGATAGTGGCACCACCGCCGTGGTCTCCATGGTGATGAGTGATTAATGCACAATCAATTTCCTCTGGATTTATGCCAAGTAATCCGAGGCGCTTTTGGAGTTGTGCACCGCTAAATCCTTGGTCAACAAGCACTTTCACCTCTTCAGTTTCTAGCAAAGTTGAGTTGCCTCGACTGCCAGTTCCCAAATGAGTTATTCTCAAAGTCATGCTAACATCCGAATCCGGGCGCGTAAAGGTATTGAATAAATCGCAAAAAGTTACGAGTTTATTCGTGATTTATCGAGAGTTGGTGATGATTCGAGCATCAAATCTTGAGTTTTTGTCGGAACATCACTCCATCATACTCTTAAGGGTAATCAGTGAGTCAGCAAGTGCGAAGCGTATGCTGTGTGTGAGGTGGACCTGTGCGTAGAAGTCAATCAACATTGTTAACAACCCTTGCAGTAGTCATTAGTTTACTCTTTATGTCTCAGTTTCCAACAATCTCACCGGTATCCAATGTTCATCCAGATGATACTGACCAAGAGCCGCCCCCAACTACCGATACCGACGGTGATGGTATTCCTGATGTCCATGAGAATTTGTTCACAGAGTGGATTAACGGAACCTCGATTGATGGACGAGGTTTCGCCATGGAGGGTCTAGACAAGGATGATGCATCTGATGCCCTGCTTGATAATGACCGCGACGGATTAAATGCAACCGAAGAATACTGTTGGCCATATCCCGCAGAGTGTATCGATCCGGGATTCTTGAGGGGCCTTACCGGAGTTGTTGATGGTGAAGGCGTTAGATCTTACCTCGACCCACGTAAAGCCGACACAGATGGCGATGGGATGCCGGATGGCTACGAAGCATACATGTGTTTGAGAATAGGTGGGTTTGATCTATTTTCCAAACGTTATCAGTGTCAAGATTTCGACCCCCTAAATGCTAGTGATGCAACAAAAGATCCAGACATGGATGGTTTTGATGTCAACCGAGATGGCATAATGAATCAAAATGAATGGTATACCTCCAGCGAAGAATATATCCACGGAGCACCATCTAACCACACTACTGAATTAGACGGTTTGTGGTGTACTGCAACCTTGCCCGAAGGTTCACTATTAACCAACTGGCCATTCATTCCTACAGGTGCTAACGCAACTTTCCAGAATATATTACCCGCTTGCACAAATGCTGCCTCCCCTGTTGGTGAAGATTTGTGGTTAGGTACAGATCCATTACTGAAAGATTCTGACAGATTCAATTGGGATGGATTCTCAATACGAAGTTTGTTTCCTTCATTTGGAGATGGTATTCCGGACGGTTGGGAAGTACATTTTGGATTAGATCCGCTGAACCGGAGTAGCGCATTAGCTGACGATGATTTTGACGGATGGGATGCAAATTTGGATGGAGTAATATCTCCCGATGTTAGTCGAACAGATACCGCTTTGGTACTGGGTGAACAACTATCCAATATACAAGAATACAATGTTTATTTTGATGATGGCAACAAAGTTATTGCAGGTTTGAAATCAATAGAATTCGATAGCCAATCATCATCTCTCTTCACTTATCCAATTACATTTGCAACAGATGGAAGCCAACCGAGTGTAATCCATCATGACATCAGATCACTGAACGAGTTCGATGATATGGTATATATCACCACAAAATATGGTATAACAGTTTTAGATTTCTTTGAGGGTTCTAGTACTGATTATTGGATGCCACAAGGAGTAATCCTGGAAGATGCTGAATTATTATTTGATTCCGATGATAATTTGTATGCTTTGGCAGTTGCCTCAAACTTTGGACTCGGAGTGGGAAGAATTCAAGTCGATGGGTTCTTGCAGGGCATTCAAAATTGGGATTGGTCACAGACTGAAGGCATTCTCGAGATAGAGGAATTACAGATAAATAGCCCAAATAATCAGATTATTGGATTGGGTGCTGCGGGAGTTGGCAATGTTTTCGACATCAGTAGCGCTGGGTTAATAGAAGATATCAATCCAGTTAACTCAGTAATAACAAATCAGTTGTTCAACGGTAATGCAACCGTTACCGATATCGAACACGGATTGGCAAACGGCAATTTGACATTATTTGTTGCTACAGACAAAGGCTTACTCATCTCGGAAACTAATTCTGGTCGGGATGGAGATTCAGCAGATTGGCGATTTTATTACACAAGAGAAGATACCGGAATATTTGCATCGATTAATGAGTTGCGGACCCTTCCATCTGGTAGTGATGAGAATCCGGCAGAAATTAGAGATTTACATCTGGATGGACCAACGCCAGACAGTCCTCAAGTACTGTGGTTTGGAACACCTTCAGGACTTCATCAAATGCGCCTAATTGATGGTATAATTTCGCACAGCGGGTTATTAGAAAATCCGGGTTCTGATGAAATAGGAGTGAGAGAGGCAAACAACATACGTGCAATCTACACCACAGGTCAACAAATAATCCTGGGTTCAGATGCAGGAACATGGGTTGTTTCTGGAGATTACTCCAATGTCTATGAAATTGATAATCAAGAGGTTATTCCCGGATATATAACGGAAATTGTCACTGTTGGTGAACCAGGAAATTTCACAATCTTCGGGGCTGCAGACCCGGGTCAATATTCTAACCTCGAGCTGATGAATCCAAAGTCTAACGATTCTGATAGCGACGGAATCCCAGACGGCTGGGAAATCGGCAATGGTTTGGATCCAACAGACCCGTGGGATGCGCTACTAGACTTCGATTTTGACGGCCTTGACCTTGACCAATCGGGTGATGGAATATACGAGCGTTTGTGGACCAATCTCGATGAATTTAGATATGTTCAAAGAACTGACGACGGTTATAATTCAACCAACCCAAATGTTGGTGACACTGATGGAGATGGCTTGAGTGATGGAGAGGAATACTTTGGTTTCTTCTATGAGAGTACAAACCTGTGGTGTTACTACAATGTCCAATTAGAGTACATATGCGATAGCCAAATAGGTGCTAATGCCAACCAAACTTATCTTCAGTCTGCAACTACTGATGTGGGGACAGATCCAACTAATTTTGATAGCGATGGAGACGGAATGCCAGATGGTTGGGAGATTGAAAATCGGCGCTGGGTAGGCTCCTCTTTCACAGGAGGTAACAATTGGTCACTGGACCCGAACCGTCCCGAAGATGCCACATGGGATGCTGATGGAGACGGGTTGCAAAATTTGTGTGAATATCAGTGGAGTCAACTAAAGTATCAAACAATGGAGGGCCTTTTGCTCGAATCTCACGGTGAGAATGCGTCTTTTGCGGAGAGTTGGAGTGAATCAGACCCCAATAATGTTGACTCCGATGGCGACACTTTGCCAGATGGCTGGGAGGCGTCATACTCATGTTCTTGGAGCCCAAGTAGGGTTGGAATAAATCCATTGAATGGTTCAGACGCACTAAATAATCCCGATAATGACGGCTTTGATATCAACGCTGACGGTATCCTACAATCAAATGAAGCATTCGTAAATTATCTTGAGTATCATTTTAGGGACGACTTGTTTGCTGATAACAACCCCGTGGATTTTGATAACCTACCATTTGGTTTCTCTACTGATTTATTTGATAATGTTGAATTGAATGGTTACCCAGAGGCATCATATGCTGAAAGAGCTGCTGGGTCTTATCTTGCCACTCAAAATTCACTAGATTCTGGTTCAACCGACCCGTTAAATTCCGACTCAGATAATGACGGCATGCCTGATGGATGGGAAATATGGTTTTCCAGATGGGATATCCTCCAAGATGAATGGACTCTAAGTCCAGTACAGCCAGCAGACCGTTGGCAAGATGCTGATGATGATGGTATGACTAATTGGGAAGAATACAATGCAATCGACCCACTGTTGTCCGAAACCGACGCTAACCGGAGTTCACCGAAATGGTTTGTTACAACTATTGGAAGTGCCTACACTTTCCAAGCATGGGCAGGTATCCAAACAGACCTATCGTTTGGCTCATTTGTAAATTCAACTCAAAGAAACCTTACTGGCTTGACTGGAGATCCAAATAATGTTGATACAGATGGTGATGGCATAATCGACGGTGTAGAATTGCTGTTCACAACTTGGAATTCTTCAGCCCAAACTTGGACTCTCAACCCATTAACGCCAGGAGATGGTTTGTTTGACTCCGATGAAGACGGACTCGTTGATTTGCAGGAATTTGCTCTCGTCACTTCCAACCCAGACAATGGAATTGCTCACCCTTCGGATGCACCTTTATTGCACATTGATGGAGATTTACTGCAACCTACCGAGAAAACACAACGAATGTTCAATATGCTGATATCTAAAGAAACCAGGGGTAAACGCCTATTGAATGATTTCAACGATTGGCAAAATGGGGAACCTGCTAACGCATTTATCTCTATCCTAATGGGCATAACTGACCCAACCAATCCTGATACTGATGGCGACGGAATGTATGATGGATTTGAGTACTGGTTTGCTGAATGGGATTTGGAAAATAATCTTTGGAGTATTAACCCGCTAATTGACGGTGATGTCCTGCTGGATACCGATGGTGATAGTTTTGACTGCGATGGCGATGGCAATATATCACTGGATGAACGATTTTCAAATCTGAGAGAATGGGAATCCCGAACATGGGGTAAATATTCTGAACGGAATACTGTGCCCCAAGATGTTGGAATTTTGAGTTTTGGCGATGACGCTATTAATGCTTACATGGAAGAATTAGGCTATAGTTACTCAGAAGCAGCAGCCGGAATTTACAACGATTTCGTCACTAAGAGCACAGATAGTTTTGACCGTATGCAAAAAATCAATAGTTATGATGATAATAATTTCAATCGAACTTTGATTGGTGTAGCAGACCCAACAAGCATGGATTCTGACGGGGATTCAATTCCAGATGGATGGGAGTACTGTTATGCTATTTACGGAATGCCTGATGTGACTACACAGGATCATTGGGCTGCCAATCCAATAAATCCACATGATGTAAATTATGATGGTGACAGTGACGGTTGGTATGACCGAAATTCGGTTGACATACCAGCAGAGCAAGGAGCATGGGACGAGCGTGTTTTCGTTGAAAGCGGCGTGATAATCCAACCAGGGCCAGGCTCACTACCGTTTACAAATTTGATGGAATGGAATAACAACACCAGACCAGATTTGAATGATACAGATGGTGATTCTGTAACCTACATCACCCAAATCGTCAACGGACAAGTTGTTTCTCACCAGATTGATTACAATCTGAGCGACGGTCGCGAAGTTTTCAAGTATGGTATAAATCCGATAGACAATGATTCAGATGGTGATATGTTGCCAGATTGGTATGAGTACAAAATGGCATGGAATGAGTCCAATGATAACTTCTCATCATATCTGAAGATTAAGGTTGTATGGATTGATTCAATCACCGGTGGAGAGTGTGATACGAACACAGTTTCGTGTCTTCCATTGTCAACGGATTCCGGAACTTTATCGCGGCCGGAATTAGAATTCACGTGGTTTACCTTAGACCCTGCTGACCCAGTAGATGCGAATCTCGACCCAGATAATGATGGTAATTACGACTGCTCAGGCGCAGGGTGTAGCTACGAGCCATACACTAATTTCCAGGAATTTTACATGTTAACTGACGAAGACCTAACTTCGCCAAACGCCGTTAGGTTAGCACCACTTGTCTATCAAGGCAGTCCGGTGGAAGAATGGTGGCAATTTAGAGGCTACACCTTAGGTCTTGGCGAGCCATCTGAAGGCTCGACAAACTACCTCAAGATGGATAAACAATCAGGCACAGATTTCCGTTATGTATTGATAATCGAAGATAATGACGAAGATTTCTTGTCATTAGATAGCTCGGATGATGAACTACTGGTTTCCGGTGCTCGAACCGATCAATGGGAAATATACTATGCGAGTTCTCCGCAAACTGCTCCAGTTAGAGCAGTTGGTGAACACGAATTAGGTTGGTATTTGATTGATTTTGATGATGACCACTTAGCAGAGGGGAGCAGTCCAATAAATTGGGATACGGATGGCGATTGGATAGTCGATTGGTTTGAAGTCAATGATGATGAAGAGGACGGTGTTAGAGGCGATTCTTCCCCGATAAGATATGATTCTCGTCAAACCGGTTGATATTTGCTGAGGTGTTGTTGGTGGCAGACGGTTCTGTTGAAGGTTTAGTAACTCTGCAAGAGCGGATGGTAAATCTCATCAAACAGTTGAGTATGCCTCTTGTCGAAGTCAGCATGGTAATTCAAAACATGATTTCTCCTATGTTGGAAACTCTAATCAAACATGCTCAAGAACACAATATGGAACTTCATGATACGATAATCAACCAGTGGCCAATCGAGCAACCAATCCAAGAAGAAGTCAAATCATCACTGGCAATTGAAAAGATTCTTTCTGTTATCGATGAGGATCGTATGGATATTTTGGAAACGCTGGTCAGGGTCACAATGGTGGAGACTGAGATGATATTATTTGATGGTATCAAGGCATTGCGTATGTGGGAACATTTAGCACGTACTCAATTGGCCAACATAAGTTCTCCTGGCCAGCTTTTTTCTCCATTTGAGATACCAGAAGATTGGTAGTAACATTTTGAACGACTGAGTATTGGCGATTATTATGGGAGTGCGTAAATCTATACCTTTGATGTTGGCGTTATTGATGATGACGATGTCTTTTGCTGGTTGTTTTGGCGGTAATGTGCTGGCTGTAAAGGATAATCGAGGGATTCCGGGTGGTCTGACTTTAGCATGTTTGAGTGCAGATAAGTACACTTCGATGGTCGTTGAAATTGATTATGAGTCTGGCTATATGCCAGAACAGAGTTCTGTTGATTTGCTAAAAACTAGATTGGGAGAGGTTTGTGACAAGCCCGGTGGAATTAACGTCTTACTAACAGAAACAAATTTTGAGCACTCCGGCTCATGGACTGCTGATGATGTTAGGGAGAAGGGATGGATGCATAAATCCAACCAACCACAAACTGGTTCAACACTATACTGGCAGGCAATTTTCCCTTCTACAGGATATGAAAATAATGATGTATTGGGGGTTGCAGTTGATGCTTCGACAGTAGCTATCTTCAAGGATGCTGTTGAGGAAGCCGAAGGTCCATTTTTCAGCCGACCATCCGCTGAAGAAATCGAAAATAGCGTCCTTGTCCACGAATTTGGCCATCTATTGGGTTTGGTAAACTTAGTTTACAAATCACCGGTGGACCATGAAGACAAAGACCATCCAGGGCACTCAAATAATGAAGATTCAGTCATGTATTGGGCTATCGAGTCAGTAAATTTGAGGAACTTTATCACCGGAGAATTACCAGATGAATTCGATAATGATGACTTGAATGATCTATCGGGAATGCTCAGCGGAGAGATTCCAGTTACAGATCAGCTTTGGTTGCCCTGACTATTCTTTTCGGCAACGAATTTTGTGGCGTCTCGCCAGGCTTCAAAGATTGAATATGCCCATAAAACGAACCACAAGATGACGGTTAATGCAAGTGGTATCTGTAGTAAAGATAGGTCGATAGCCTTCTGATGTTTACGGTTGAAGTGATGGCCCAAGTATAGGAACGGAACTGCCGCTAAAATTGCTGCAACTAATGGCCTTAAAGCCCCCCAAAATCCAACGCCGAGCGTCATTTCTTTCCAAATTTGCTTGAATACTTTTAATCCGGTAACTACCTTGTTTGGTTGAGTTTCGGATTCGGCAAAACTAGATTCGCTCATCATGATTGATGTGGTGGAGTGCCTCTTTGCATGTCAATATAACCCTTGATTGTATACAAACAGGTCAAAAGTCGATACTCGTTACGCTTTCCATGGCGAGAATATTATTGACAGGTTTCGAGCCATTTGGAGATAATAAGGATAACATATCTGAGAATATTTTGAAAACGTTCAGCAAGGAACTTAACATAACAGATCCATGGCTTCAACAACGTAAAAATCCTAATGACGCTCAGACAATATCGGTAACTATTGAGAAACAATTGCTGAGCGTAGATGAGACAGGTTCGGTCATGATTGCCAATAAGATCGGTTCTGGCAGCCGATGGGATGCAGTAATACACATGGGTTTGTGTGAATCATGTGAATCAATTCGATTTGAAACGAGGGCGCAGAGTCTGTTAAACATGCGCATACCGGATAACAATGGCAGACAATTAATCAATCATAGACTGGGTGATGAGGAGTTTTATTGTGATAAAAATGTGGTTAACTCAATGCAATATCCGCCTATTGAAGGTCTAATGATTTCACACGATGCTGGCGCATTTATCTGTAATGAGACTTATTACTATACACTAAAATCAATTAATCAAAGTGATGCAAATAACACGATTCCGGCATGTTTTGTGCATTTTCCAAAAGAACAAGTTTGTTCAATGACAACTGCGATTGAAATGTTAGAGAAAATAATCGCTCGACTGTTATTCAAACCAACCTTAGAAGTGGTGGGAGCCGTCCTGTTCAATAACAATAAAATCATGCTCGCTCGCAGAAATATCAACTCTGAATTGGCCGGTTTTTGGGAGTTTCCCGGGGGTAAGGTTGAGCACGGTGAATCGCATTTTTCAGCGATTTGTCGAGAAATGAAGGAAGAGTTCAATTGGACTGTCAGGGCGGTTAGAACCCTTTCCAACCAACATCACTCTTATCCTCAATTAGACATCAATCTTCATCTAATCGAAATAGAAACTGACCTGGATGAAATTTATGATAACCAAGATTCTTGGACCTCACATGATAAAATCGACTGGTTTGAAGAGATTAAAGGGGTATCAATTGCCCCTGCAGATGAAAATATGGCTAATGATTTACTGAAAACTCTCAATGCCAAGTAGCAGCATCGCCGTCTTGATTCATCGTTCTATCATCATTTATCCTACGCGGAACGGTGTCTCGACCCTTATGCCATGTAGCAGCTTCTATCCATGAGGCTAAATCATCGCCACTCAATTCAACGGTTATTGTTCCACCTAGCGGCCTTTGACCTTCAAGATTAAATGCGACTTTACCAGCAATCGCCGCTTGACGGAGAATTTCAAACCTCGTGGTGTTGCCGATAAGGTTCATACTCAATACATCAAGGGCAGTATCAAGGATTGATTGCTTGTGGATTAGTGTTAGGAAGTTGTTCATGGAAACATTTTCTCGTCGAATCTCGAAGTTTGATGCTTTGCCTAATGATGGCTCATCAATTTGCCCGTCTGTGGTAAAGTCTGGAAATATGCTTTCCACGCTTTTCAGCACTAATTGAGGAGACTCAGCACCGGTGATTTTAGTGTAGATGACAGTATTGATGCCTTCATCAATACCGTTTAACAGAATCTTTGCATCAGTCACACCACGGCTAAGAGTCATTTACTCTTCAAACTGTTTATTTCACTCCCAAATTTAGTAAGTATGAAAACACAAACAACGATAGTCGAGCATGGCAGACGAGTTTCAGCCTTCTGTTGCGTCAGTCATACCAGTGCTTAATGAGGCACAATCCATAATTCAGTGTTTGGAATCTTTATGTTCTCAATCCTATCCGGATAACTTACATCAAATTCACGTATTTGATGGTGGCTCTACCGATTCTACATGGCAATTAATCAGTGATTTTATTGGGACGAGAGGCGGAGAGCAACCAGTTATACATCTGCACAAAAACCCCGAAAAGTATGTTGCCCAAGCAAGGAATTTAGCGCTAAAAATAATTCCTAATTCAGTTGAGTATATGTTTGAGATTATTGGCCATTGTACTGTTGGCAAAGAGCATATTCAAACGATGGTAAATGTGATGGGCAAACTCCAGAAAGCCAACAATAATTCTGTCGGAGCATTAGGCTGCAAGGTATCATCCAAAACGGGCAAGTTGGGATTGGTAGAATCTTGGATTGAAGCGGGTTTATCATCACCACTGGCCAGCGGAAATGGGCAGTTTGACAATTTTTCAGGCACGGAGCAGACTAATGTTCCTGCATTTTGTTTGCATTATCGTAAAGCATTGAACGATGTTAATGGCTGGGATAATTCGTTTATTACCAGCCAAGATAGCGATTTGTCGATGCGGTTGAAGAGTGCCGGATATCAGTTGTATCGTACTGACTCAGCAATAATAAATATGAGTAAAAGATCTACTTTGAGAAGTTGGAGTAAAATGGGTTTTAGATATGGATTTTGGCGTACGAAACTCCTCCAACGTCACAAAGGTAGGGCGAGTCTTAGAGAATTTTTACCATGGTTTGGGTTATTATTAACCATTAGTTTAGCCATTATGGCGGTGGAAATATGGTTCTTGCCACCCCTATTATATCTCATTTTGATACTAATTGAAGGTCTTAGATTCTCTATTGTCAAGCAAAAAATAAGTTTGCTAATTGGAACGCCAGTTGCGATTTTGATTTTACATACCACATTTTCTATCGGCTTGTTTTATGGATTATTTGGCAGAACCAGGTCATTCAATGACCGAGAATCAAATGATGGTAATTTAAATTAATGTTAGGAAAACAAATTTGAGGTGAGAGACATGCAAGATAAGTCGTTGAGTGCGAAAAGTGTTTCAGTGATGCCGGTGTTATTGCTCGTCTTTATTCATGTTATTGTTACACCACTGCGGGACATCTTTTCTATTGAGCCAATGTTAATGATTCCTTATTACTTGACAGGAGTACTCATTGGAATATTCATCTATCGAAAATCAAATACTGTCAAAGATTTCGAATATCGCCGCTCAAAAGTAATGAAGAAAATGAAGAATGTATACGCTGCTGAGGAAGCTGGCGTGTGGCAAACCAATGCAGAAATTCCATCTGAAATAAGTAATCAATCAAGACTATCCGCTGATGTATCGCAAATTTCAATGGAGGCCCCAGAGATTGAATTGTCCGATGAAAATAAGGTAGAGGTTTCGATGCTCAATGAATCCAAGAGCGTTATAGAAGCAACTCGGAGAGTTTCAGGCGAATCGACATATGATGACCAAGAAGTACAATCAACCATAGGAGCAACCAGAAAGGCTAGTCCAATGGACCGATTCCTCGATTTCCTCGGCGGTATTTTCGGTAAAGGATCTGCTGGCGTAGGCCGAGAGCAGCAGCGTATTACAGCGCTAAAATTAGCGTCTTCTGCTGCACCAGTAAGGGCTGAAAAACCCCAAGCACCAATCCAATATGAACGAAATGAAGTTGATATTGGACCTCAATCCGAGTACATTGATAATTATAACCAATCTGCAACCGAACAAGCAAATGAAAGCGTATCAACCTCAACCGCCAAAGATTTCTCGGCTTTCTCCCCCCCGAAAAATACGATTACAAGCGCACAAACACTAGAATCTATGGCCATGTTACCCAGTAGCAACTCAATATCGCCAACCTCCCAAAACTTGCCCAAATCTCAACATTGTCGGGGTTGTGGCTACCCGATAAAACCCGGTGACAGATTTTGCGATAACTGTGGTCTAGATGTTCAGTAACTTCCGTGATATTGAAAGATGTTAGTGTGGCAGGCAAAAGACAGGGGGAGGTCTAAGTGGTGGAGAAGCGAGACTATTACGAAGTGCTTGGTGTCGACAAATCCGCAGGCGACAAAGAGCTGAAAAATGCCTTTCGAAGCCTTGCCCGTAAGTATCATCCCGACCGTAGTACAGAAGACGATGCAGAGGATAAATTCAAAGAGATTCAAGAAGCATATGCAGTCTTATCTGATTCGGAGAAGCGTCAGATGTATGACCGCTATGGTCACAACAGTCCAGGTGGCTCACCATTTGGCGGCTTTGGTGGTGGTTCATTCAATATTAATCTCGAGGATATTCTTGGTGGAGATTTCTTTTCGAGTTTTTTTGGTGGCGGCTCAAGGCGGTCACGAAATCGGGGAAATGATGTAATTGTCAGATATAGTATCAATTTGGAGTCAGTTTTTGAGGGAACTAGCGAGGAATTAGAGATTGAACTGCCGACTACCTGTGATGATTGTTCGGGCACTGGTGCTGAAGATGGTGATATAATCTCGTGCAGTAACTGTGGCGGTCAAGGCAAGATAAGAGCCAGGCAACAAGTTGGGCCATTTGTTCAAGATGTCATAAGAGATTGTCCAACTTGCTCTGGAATGGGCCAGATTATCAAAACTAAATGTAAAACCTGCAAGGGTAGTGGTCAACAACTTAAGGAAACTAAGTTGCGATTCACGATACCAAAAGGGGCGGAAGATGGCACCAGGTTAAGGATGCGTGGCAAGGGTGAACCAGCATTGAGAGGTCGTGGCGAAAATGGCGATCTATTCATTGAATTAGAAATTGAACAACATGATTGGTTTGAAAGGTCCGGTGCGGATTTAATTATGTCATTACCTTTACAATACACAGATTTAGTACTTGGTACAACAATCAAACTACCTCACATCGACGGCTCAGAATTAAAAATCAATGTTCCAAAAATGACCAACTCAGGAGAGACTATTGAAATTCGTGGCAAGGGCTTGCCGCGAATTAGGGGTTCTGGACGTGGCGATGTCGTTGTTCTTGTTAAGTTGGAAATGCCAAAGAAGGTAAGCAAATCCGAACTTAAACAATTGGAGTCTACGAGGCACAATTACAATGATGAAGAATTGCAACAGCGAATCAAACAAGACGCAAAAAAGCGTCGAGAATAACTACTCTTCTTCGTCTCTGTATAGTGTTTTACTAGTCCTACATGCGAATGGTTGCCCATCCAACCTGCCGTTTAGTTCAATGTCTACCAAATTTGCATTACCTGTTAATTCCACAGACAAAAATGTCTTGTTTCCGGGATTTAATGTGTCTAGGAATACTTCGTAACCACTGTGCAAAAACCTCGGTGTGACAGAATTGATTTCCCAAGCCTCTCCTTCCGGAGAATCCAAGCGCAAAGCGGCAATTTCCCAAGTACCTTTAATTGTGTAAATGCCAATAATAATCGGCCAAGCATCTTTGGTTTTGCTGATTCTTGCGTCCACCTTCCAACACGCGATTGCTACGTTATCGGTACGGTACACTAAATCAGCCTCGCCCCACGTCTGGCATGCTTCATCCCAGTCCAGTGTTGCTACCGCATCGAGTGATTTTGCCAATTCTTTACGATTTTGCTTCGGGCTAATACCTTGATCTAATCTCGACTTTAACCACGCCAACCGTTGTTGTTTTGTAGCTAATACTTTGGCATAACTTTTCTTGCGATATTGCAATATTCCTAGGTAAAGAGCAGGTGCTAGAAATAACAGACCCATGAACCACCTAGCAACAGTGCCCCACTTCTTGGCATTTTCATCTGGTGGGAACCATGGCTCATCACCCTCATCAACCAATTCATAGGTCGTACTCATGGTGTAACTAATAGGTTCAACATCCTCACCCCATGTTGAATTAATTGTGTTGTTGATTAAGGAAATTCTGAAGAAATGCGTGCCTCTTGAGACCTCCAAAGCGACGCTTAATTTACCTAGAGTTTTGGTTTTCACTTTAGATTGAACTTCCGACCAATCTTCTTGATTTTTCTCGATTAATTCAATTTCAAATAAATTGATATCTCCTTCGATCTCTATCATGATGAAGTGTATTGAATCCTCCCATGCATCTATCTCTATTCGGTAAACATCGGAAGTATCTCTAATTGATTTAGTAAATTGACCCTCAAGATTTTGGTTAGACATATTTAGCAAAGGCCAAGATGAATTGTCAGTTGAAATTTTCATCGGTGGTACAGATGGCGCCTCTAATCCACTTTGTAAATCTCCAAAGTTTTCAGTGCTTGCCTGGATGTAAAAAACTTCAGCGGAGACAGTGAGTTTTAACGCAGTACTGGTCGGTAAAGGATAGATCTTAGTTGGGGTATCTCGGTATATTGTGCCGTCGCCGGTTAGTAACCACTGGCCGCTAATTAATGAATAAAAACTGTAATTCACATCATTAATCCTGGGTAATAAAATGGTTGATGTGGTATCATCCAAATCAAAAATTATAGTTCGTGAATTGTGACCAAATATGTCACTTGATTGCGACAGGTCAATCATAGAGGATTGCGATTCGCTGTGAACAACAATACCCAGTGACCAGATTGTGTTGACAGTTTGTGAGGAAACTCTAATCAAGATTCTACCATCATGGTCAATGTTTGTGAATTCAACGTTTGGAGTTTGAGCAAAATTTGTTGGAATAGATGCTGCAGAAATGTTGCCAAGTTCAAGTTCTGAGGTTGCATTCTGCCAAAAAGCCTCGAAAAGTATGTCTGAGCTGGTATGCTCAATCGAGAATTCAATGGAATCACCGGAAGAGATATTGAAACCAAAAAATTCGTGCTGTTGATTATCTAAAATTCCGCTAATGTTGCGTAATCCATTATCACTTGCAATAGTTCTAAAACTAGCCAACAATGGTGAATTTTTTTCAACGCATTGACTTGCATCAGAGCACACAGCGGGCTGGATTAAGTCAAATTGAGTGGAGGGGGCAGGTCTTGTATTTGGAAAAGCATCATCGATGTCGACAAGCGATGAAATTTGGTATAGTTCTCCTTGTGGGTTGTCAATAGTTAACTCTAATTTACCGTGATTGTTTGATTGTCCCGAGTAAAGAGATTTTCCAGAGTCGATTTCAATCTCGTTCAGCGTTAACGCCGTAATACATGTGGCGCAGTTAGTTTGGATACTGTACCAACTTTCATTTGAAATATCCCAACTATAGACCTGTCTTGAGTCGCTATGATATGTCATTTCTTGTTTGCTTAGACTATCAGATGGAACAGAATCAGATTCTATACTCTCGATGGCAAAGGTAGCAACAGATAGTAGTATTAGCAAACCTATGACTACCGGCTTGAATCCACCCTGCATGTACTGGCGTTCGGTTTGTTATGTTTGAAGTTAGGGATTGAAAGGAATTATTCTTGTACGAATAACATTAGCATTAGTTATGGCGAATGAGTTGGGTAGGACCGTTATTCTTCGGCATATGTTTGCTCGTAGTTGGGCCCTAGGTGACAGAAAATCCCCTTCAGCATCAACACCTTGCCTAATCAAATTATCAGGCGATTGCGAAATGCCGCATAGTTTAGCACCGTTTGACGCTGAAACTGATAGTGAGATTCCTCAAACGCTGTCAGTTAGGTCAAATCTACCGCTGTCGCCGCCGAATTTTGCGGATAATTCACCTAATTACACAACCAAAATTGGCCACGTTCTTCCACCTTCGCTAGACGAGGCTAACGCTGGTGAGGCTGCTGGGCAAGGAGGACTATTGCCAATCTCTTGGCAACGTTTGAATCATGATGCATCACTAACAGATTTAGGGATTAACCCGAGCATTATTGTTCTCGTTGATGCGGTCCAATTAGCCACACAACAAGGTAAACTTGTCGACGCACTGCACGCAATAAAGACCCGTTTTCCCGGTGCTTTAGTGTGGACGCCTGGTTTGGGTGGTCCCGATAATGTTGCTGTGTTAACATGGTTGGGAGTCGATATTTTTGATTTGTCGAGGTCACGGCAGTGTTCAGCATCAAATGTTATACTGACTGGTTCCGGGCCCCGAACAACACTGTCGGATAGTGAATATGATGGCGCAGATATTGAAACTCAACTTACTCACTGGAAGTTGGCTTTGAATGAGGTAAAAGCAAGATTGGCAGACGGAACATTACGCACTCTTGTTGAACAGCAGTCACTAAACAGTCCCAAACTAGTTGAGCATTTACGATATCATGACAAACTGACGCGCACCAATGATGAGGTTGGGTTGTCTCACGTACCAAGCGGTACAATACTACACTGTAACTCACACACTTCACTAAACAATCCCATAGTCACTAAGTGGGTCGATTTCATGAGCCATCAATATCATGCACCAAGTGGACTTGACCAAGTATTATTGCTATTACCCTGCTCAGCAAGAAAGCCGTATCGAATGTCTAAATCACATCGGAAATTCTTGAATGTTATCGGAACCACTGCATTTCATGAAGTTATGGTCACTTCACCATTGGGGTTAGTACCTCGTGATTTAGAAGAAACGTGGCCTGCTTCACATTATGATATTCCTGTTACAGGGGAATGGAGTCAAGATGAGATTCAAAGAACAGAAACAATGCTCAAGTCATTGATTTCTCGACATCAATATCACACAATAATCAACCACTCATCGATGAGTTTTGATATCGAGGGCATTACTTACTATGAGACTAGAAACGGGTTGACCGCAACATCAAGACAAGCCTTAGATCAACTGAGTAATACGGTTACGGAGGTAATGCAAAACCATCAGTTTAGAAATCGAAAGCATCATAAGATACTCCTCGATAATTTTTCTAGTATCGCTCGATACAAAATGAACAACGACGATTGGTTGGAAAATGTTACTGTGCGAGGTAAACCCCCATTTTGGCGACTAGAATTAGATGGCAAGCAAATAGCACTATGGTCTAACGACCGCAGGGGATTTTCACTAGCAAAGTCCTCTATACCAATTATCGACAATAAATCCTCATTGAAACGGATACACTTGCTCCCCGATGTATCATGGAAAGGAGATATTTTCTCTAATATTGTCGACCAATACGACTCAGGTATTAATTCGGGTGATGACTTGTTGGTAATTCAGAACTCTCAACCGATTGGTTTGGCTAGAGCTACTGCTTCGGGTTGGGAGTGGTCGTCAACTCCCGGTATAGTTGCTAAAGGTCACCAGAGACTTTAGCACTACTTTGTTAATCTTTAATATGCGGAGTGGTTAATAATGAGAGGCAAGTCGCAAGCCTGCTTGAGTGGTCAACATGGCACGAATGTACAAATCTAGAAGAGGAAAAAGTGGTTCATCAAAGCCATACGTTACCGAGGCTCCCGAGTGGTCAAACACTGATGCTGACGAGGTCACTAAACTTGTTGTGGAATTAGGGAAATCCGGCCATACAACCGCTGAAATTGGGACCATAATGAGAGACCAGCATGCAGTTCCAAATGTAAAATTGGTCACCGGTAAGAGAATCGGTGCGATACTTGCCGAGAATGATATCGGTGGAACTTATCCAGAAGACATGATGAACCTCATGCGCCAGGCAGTCAGAATCATCGAACATTTAGGAAGTGGCAATCATAAAGATATTCACAATAAGCGCTCACTCGAAATTACTGAGGCCAAGATTAGAAAACTTGCAAGTTACTACATCAATGAAGGTAAACTTCCTTCTGATTGGAGATACAAGCGAGACGAACTAAGATTGATGGTCGAGTGATTGATATATCACACTGTAAAACACCCATCACACGGGTTGTTTGATTATCATGCATGACATAGTGGAAACGGAATTATTTCACCACGTCAAATACCGTGTTCAGGCTATTGCTCAAGAAATTAAGAATTGTGAGAGCGTCGCCTTGTTCGCAACCGCTGATTTAGATAGTATCGTATCATTGGCATTCCTTGAATCTGCAATGATGGATGCGAAAATACCATACAGTCGAAAAATACTCAAGCCAACCCAATTCCAACCAAAGGGTGAGAAGTATAATTTCACTACAGGGGCGTCAATTTCTATCAGTATCGAACAGTTTGAAGAAACCTGGATGCACGATGAAATAGACGATTTAGGTAGAAGTCGAATAGTTCCATTAGCTATTTCCGTTTCACATCCCAATTCAGAAAAACAGCATAATGGGGCCTTGGATGTCGTTGTTCAATGTGCGGCAATTGCTTCATTAATTGCACCAAATGGTGCTAGAGTTAGGCGTCTACGTCCACTTGCTGGTAGCGGTCAATGGCTTCGCCAATCGCTAGATAATTCGTACGATCCAGTCTATACTAAAATCCGGGATATTTTACAGGACGAAGGCTCGATACGCATCCTGCCGATACCAGAAATCGACTCTCCAATAACTAGTATGATTCCAGATTTCCCCGATTCCTTATACAAACGACTAACTAAAAAATGGCCTAAGATGGACTTTAATCAGCGGCAACAAGCCATGAGTGAACTTGCTCTCCCTACTTTATCCAGCCCGAAATTATCAACTCCTCGGCTCGAAGAGTTACTGTGGTTTAGAGTAGTAATCGACGACTCTGAAATGGATTTACATAGTCAAATTCATTCATTAAAAGAGCATTGGCCCAATGAAGAGAAATCGACAAAATCCTACGCTGCAGCGTTATTGAAGCGGTTGATTTCGACTGGCAAACTAATTTAGCACCTTACGATGATTTCAAACCCTATGGCTGATTCGGTGGTATATGGCCATAGAGCGTTTGCTGACAGGTAGTATCAAAGATCAAATCAAAGATTTAATGTCAACTGAGGATTTAGTTATTGAGGCTTTTAGAGACTTGGTAAAGGATGAACTAAAATCGCATATTAGAAATAAAGTTGAAGCAGATCCAGAATTGAAACAGGAAATCAAGGAGGCAGTTTCGTACTATTTCCAGTCAAAAGCCCGTTCAATATACGCCGAATTAAAGGCTACAAGAGCAGCAACTAGGCTAGGACTAAGGTTGCTTCCCGAAGACTTGCAAGGGGAAGTTGGTGAAGCACTGGTCTCGTTGTTCGAAAAGGAGTTAGGCACTCTGTTAGAAAAGGCACTTTGAGTTACGAATGCTCGGGTGAAAACCCGATTTTGTATTCACACATGATAGTGTAAATTATGAGGCAGGAGTTATTCGAAGGTCTGTGTTGGACAAGGTATTAGAGCGGTCAGTTCACTTCACGCTCATAATCATGATGTTGTCGCTACCATTTTCATCTGGTATTATTGGCAACACTGAGGCACAGTCTACGGTAGTCTGTTGCGATGATGCTCACGTTGTCGAACTCTTCCTAATCGGAGGCTCTACTGGTGAACTCACACCGTTTTCCCAATTACTTGCCGATGAAGATAGCAATGCGGTAATTGCAAACTCTATCACTTCGCAGGAAACTGTGGGGGTTTGGAGTCTTGGGCGTGTTTGGCCAGGTGCTATTCCTGAATCAACCTGGGATTTTGTGATGAATTATCGAGTTAGTGATGCTGGTGGGGCGCAAATAAACGCTACAGCGAGTGTTAAAATTGGCTCGCAGGTATTCTCGGATTCAACAAATATTGAATCATCCGTTCTTTCAGAAGGTGAGGGACAAATCCAGTTTTCAATTCCTGTCTCGGAAATGTCAGTATCCGCATCCAGCGAAATTGAACTTGAACTAAGTGCTAGGTCAGTTATTTTCAGTGTTCCCGGTGGCGACGCAGAACTTGAATTCCTATGGGGGTCAGAATCAGTGAGTTCGAGTATAACCGCAGAAATTCCACTCATGGAGTTATCAATTGATGAACCCCAAATCGAAGGTGGCGACATATATCTGTCAGCGGTTATCGATTCGCAATTTGGTTTAGATGCTCTAGCATACTCCGAATCAATTGAAATGTTTGTTGATGGATTGAAAGTTGATGGTGATCCAATAGAGACAAAGCGTGGCGATTCAATTGTCGTAACATGGACTTGGCTAGATGCAAAAACAGGAACTAATAGCATTAGTGTTTCAGTAAAACTCAATCTTCAATCGAATGGTCCGCTAATCGAGGGTTCAACCCAGTTTACTGTGCAAGTAACCGACACTGGCGGCGGCACAGGAACATTCTATCCCAACGAGGAACCATTGAGGACGAGTGGTGTCGGTAGCCCGTTGTCAATAACCCAATTGATTGACCTAAGTAGTGATGACGGCAATTTGAAAATGGCCAAGACTACTATTCTAGAAATCGATGGAGAAATGGCGTTTTGGATGCGATGGGGCATGGATCACATTGGCGATAACGAATTATCTCAAACTTCGGTACTCTATGGATGGGATCCCGGTAGCGTTGGTGAAGAAGAGCGAGAAAGTCGTGACATTGAAAACGTCGAAAAAGAACAGTTTGAAAGAGAGGTTGAGAAAAGATACCGCACGTACATGAGTGATGTTAACGGAATGCAGCTGTTAAGCAGCAAACTCATAGGTGACACAGGTGATTTTGAGACAATTTCGGTTTCAGTTGATTTGCTCGGCGAGACTAGAGTGGTCAATCACCCCGTTGAACTTACTTTCTCAACTCTGCAGCAGATAAATAGCGACGAGCAAATTGAACTGTTGAGGAGTTTTACGATGACCCAAACAGCACCGCTATGGCAAGATTACTCGATTTCAGTCGAGGCCAAATCCTCAGTCTTGACATCTTTTGGAGTTTCTGAAATGCTCGAAACAGATTACCTTGATTATTCTCATACTAGATATCCGTGGGGTGAAGTGATTAAGATTGAAGCCACTTCTGTAACCCTCGAAGAAGACTTTACTATCATAGTTAAGCCAAGTGATAGCCTTATCTACGGGCCTATGTCTCTAACGATTATCACAACATTAGTGGTGTTATTTGGTCTAGTTAGTTCGCTATCTATGACTAAAAATAAACATCGAAGATTTTTGTTATTAGAATTAACTCTACTTCCTGTAGTAGTGCTAATTTACATCTTTTCATTCCCTCCTGAATATGTCTTAGGTGCTTCTGTTGGCTCATCATCGATTTGGTTTTTAACAGCCCTAGTTAGTCCTAAACGCTTGAAAGTAACCGAACAGGATAAACCAGCACCTCAACAAGTAAATGTCCCAACTGTGAACTGTCCGTCGTGCGAAACTATGATTCCAGTGCTTAGCGACGTTAGGCCATTAAGAGTCGCCTGTGATGGCTGTGGAAAGACGATAAAAATTGTCGGTTAGTTACAATTTTAGTTTTTTGAGCGACTTTACAATAGCTCGACTCTCTTGGTAATCACTAGGTGAGAAGTAGCCACTAAAATCCCCATTATTGTCGACAGCAACCACTGCTTGAGGAGTTCTTTTACGTATCTCCTTTAGTACTTCAGGCAACGGTGAATCGAGCGTTATTTCCATGAAATCCATTTCCATATGTTTGCCACAAGTAGCAGTCTTTGTATCAATTTCTTTGTCGATTGCTATCAGTAACTGTTTATATCCCATTACCCCTTTAACCTTAGAGTTGTCATCCAAAATCACAAGTATTCCACCGGGTACAGTTAGCAGCCTCCTTGCTGCTTCTTGCAAAGTGTCATCCACTCCGGCAGTAATGTGTTCATCGTTTAAATCTAAATCTGCAACAGTCTTAACATCGTTTGACATCACCCTATGGTAACATTGGCAAGATTTGATACTTACTAATTATGAGTAAAGAAAACATCGCCATTATCTGAAATTATACCGTAACCAATTCTTTCCAACTGAACTGGAGTTCCGGCTGACAAATTATGATGTTCTAAATACCCCTCAATAATTTGAATTTCACCTTCACTTGCCATGATTAATCTGGCCTTTGATGAACTTATTTTCGAGGTCCAATGGATAATTTTTCGCTTATCTGTACGTTCTTTAGCGACAAACGTTGCTTGACTTCCGTGAATATTGAAGTCACCGAATTCTTTCAGTCTTAGTTCGGAATACACTGAATCCTCACGCTCAATAAAAACCGTGGCATCGGATATATTCAGTTCTCGGTCACCTAAATCAGCATTATTTGGATGAGTTGGCATTGTAATTTTGTCTAATTCAATACCTGTCAAGGTTAATTCAACAGGGTCTCTAATGAAAGCAATTCGTGGTGCATCATCATCAATCACTTTGATGTTGTGAGAATAAAGAGTTGCTAATGGGACAGCGATGTCTTTCTGTGTAACACCGAGTTCAACCCAAAAATTTCTCAATGCGCTGGCTTGTATTCCGGTGCCACTCAGGCCGGCAATTGTTGGTAATCGAGGATCAGACCATCCAGTAAATTTGCCGGCTTCGATATCTTTCCGCATCTGTGAGGTTGAAAACCCACCCCATTCGTGAACTTTTACTCTGCCCCAATACATCGTCTCAGGATATTGCCAACCGAAATGCTCGTACAACAGTGTTTGTTTGCGCGTGGAGTCCATCAAATCTTTGCCACGAATAATGTGTGTTACTCCTTGAAGATGGTCTTCAACTGCACTTTGGAAATCCAGTAGCGGCCATACTCGATATTTTGAACCAATTGATTTACGGGGATGTGGATTCTTTTCCGTATCTTGGATTCTAAGTGCAGGCCAATCTCGTAGTGCTGGATTTTTTAATTTCATATCAGTTTTTACTCTAACAACTGCCTCTCCGGGTTGGAAAGTACCGTCTAGCATTTTTGACCACAATTGCAAATTTTTGCTGACTATATTGATGCGACAGGGGCAGTTTGACATCCCCACTCTAAATTCCCTAAACTCATCTGCTGTACACTCGCAGATGTAACCAAAGTTTTGCTCAAGCATGATTTCAACATGGCGGTAATATTCTTCGATTCTATCACTGGCTATCACGACTCTATGTGGTGCGAAACCAAGTAACCATTCTGCCTCTTTTTGAATCGTGTCGTATGCTTCAAGTAATGGGGGCTTCACGGTGGTGTCAGTATCATCGAATCGTAAAATTAACTCCCCATCATATTCTTTAGCATACTCACCATTGATGATAATGCCTCGTGCGTGACCAAATGATAGTGGCCCGTTAGGATTTGGTGCAAAGCGCAGTACAACTTTGCCCTTTGTAGCATTGGGCAGGTTAGGTAAACCTTCTCGCCGCGATTGCTTGACCCGCTCCTCAAGTAGTTCTGGTGCTTGTTCCGCCAGTATTGCTCTTAGATGTTCGATTCCTTGTTCACTGGCTAATTTATTCGCTTCTGCTACCTTTTTTGCAATTATTGGACTCAGGATTTTACCATATTGTCGTAAATCTTGGCGTAAACCCATAATCCTACCGATTACCGAACCCGGCGCAGCTTTACCAGAATATTCTATGGCATTTTGAATAGCCATATGCCACAGCATTGTGCTGGTTTCTTCATCCGGTGACCAATCCATGTCAAACATACACCCCTAAAGCCGATACTTCATCAATTCAGTGGTTAAAACAAAGTGGTTTGGTTACCGCTGGAAACTAAACGACTGGGCATTTCAGTTTGTTTCTCTTGATCCCATATGCGCTTTACTGTTGCCCAAGACCATCTCAATTCATCATGTGGTTTGTCACTAATCATTTTTTTTACTGCTGCGATGGTTTTTGCATCGCTTGGATAACCTGAGCCGATTGGAAAGCCAACTGCATCTTCGATATCTTTTATTGACTGGTCACGTGCTTGCTTTGCCAAGATGCTTGCCATACCAACAATCGGATAATTTTCATCTGCTTTATGGAAACTATCGATGGTAGATTTTTCCCAAGGCCAAGCGTTGATAAGTTGAGAAATTCTACGAGAAAATCGTTGTTCATCAACGTCACAAGCATCACAAATTATTTTGATATTAATGTAGTCTATCAACTCAAGTTGGTTAATTGATTCTGCAAATAATTCTGTCTCGAGAACATTTAGTCCTTTATCATAAACTGCGTGATCAACTCTGTTCGGGGAGCATAGGATTGTGGCAAATTTCCACCCCCTTTCAGCACATTTGTCAAGAAACCATGTTCTAATTTCCTCTCTTTGGTTTGCAGTTAGGTCTTTTGAATCTTTAACTCCTTTGTCTACTAACATACTGACATCCTGGGTTGGTATCGCCACTGCACTAACAACCAACGGGCCAATAACAGGCCCTCTTCCAGCTTCATCTACACCAATTTCCAACATGCTATCTCAAAAATCTAAGTCATCATTATCAGGCAGGGGTATTGATTTCGTGTAATCTTGTTGATTTGTCTTGGTATTCAACAGATTTTGTGGATCATTTCGTTGGGTCATATTTGGATTATATTCAGTAGTTGGCAACTTCGTATTCTCTTTTGATGGTGTTTTTATTCCATCAACATTTATTGCTTCAAGCAACTCATCAGCCTCTTTGACTACTACCGTCTTATCGTGCGAATCCAGTACAATTGAGGCTGCATTTCTGAGGCTCTCGTCGACTGGCGAAAGTACAGGCTTTTGTCCCGCAGACTTTTTGTTAAAGGTACGGGCGAATGATTGTGGCGAAATCTTTGGCGATTCAATGACCTTCACCTCGTCATCTTTTCTATTGAATTTGCTCATCCAGTCATCCTCATGTTCTTGCTTTGGTGGATTGGAAAGTTGCAAATACAATTTGTCGTTCTGTTTGCGAATATGACGGTCTTTGAATGCTTTAGAAATTATTAGCGTAGACAAAATAATCGAAATTATAATCCATTTCCATGAATCAATTATTTCGATTGAATTACTGAAAACTTCTGACCAGCCACCATCTTCATCCGATTTATCTTCAACCTGCCATGGGGTGCCTAGATAATCTATATTTGTCGAGAAAGTAATTGGTTCGTCGGGAGCAAAACTGGATCGAATACTCACATTGAGATACATCGTACCGTTGCTGTTTTGGTCGCTAGGAATTACTGCCCATGCTCTCACAGTAAAGTTAGAACCATAACCGATGTTATTTATCTCGAACGAGCGCGGAGATTCAACATTTGGCTCGGTAATTGCACCAGTGGGTGCCACGAGGCTAATTGGAGTAAAATGTGAGCATTGCAGTTGGACAATAATGCCATCTGCCGCATTGCCATCGTTGAGTAAAGTCATCGCAATGTTGAACCTTCCTAATGCATCTACTTCCTCGTTTAGAGTTTGTATCGACCAGTTGATTTGAGGTGAAATTACTATTGCAACCGCTATTTCTTGGGGTTCTGCTAAACTATTGACTAAACCTATCTCAAAAATGATTTGACCATTTGAGAATGCTTGAGTATTTGCCTTTGCTGTTATTGTGAAAGAAGTTATGTCGGTATAGCCACCCTTTGGAATCTCCAGCGAGGTTTGTTCTAGTTGGAGTTCAACGAATTCAGGTATTTGTATTGTCTTAACAATAAATTGGTCTTGATAGTTGCCATTATTGTATATCCTAAATTCTGGCGCACAACTTTCCTCTGGCAGTATTGTACACTGACCAGTTATTTGTTCGGTCGAAAAATTTCTATTCCATTGTATATTTGACGACATATCGAGTTGAATTGACCGTTCCTGTGCGCCGCTTGGAATGATGCTAAGCCGTGTACTAACTTGACCTGTATTAGTACTTGGTGATTGGAATGCTAACTCAAATGTTCTGCTACTCTTAGGCATCAGTAATTGGTCCTCATAACCACCAAAGATTGCGATGGTCCACCCATCATATTGGATTCGGTCTGCAGCAGGTACGCTGTCAACTACATTACCAAATTGGTCCAGGATTTGCAATTCAAGAGCAAATAAATTCTCTACATTACCAGAATTTCTTATTGTCACAGGGATGCGATCACTGGTATCGGGGTCTATTGGTAGATTAGTTTCTTGGCTAAGCAATGTGACATTTCTAAACTCCGACATCAATAGGTCAAAACTCCATGATACAGTGGCTAAATCAAGACTAGATTGAGCAGTTAGGGTAAACCTTGGTCCTGTAAGATAGAGTGGAAGTGAATCAATGACAAAGGGGATTTCTATCCACAGACGAATAAACTTCAATTCACTACTTTGAAATGATTCAAGTGCCTTACCATTCTCAGTGTCGTTCATAATCCAACCCCATTGCCATGGTGAAGTTGTAGTAATTGAGAACGTTACGTCGTCATCAAACATTCCGTGATTGGTCATATTCACTGCCAGATTTGTTCGTAACCCGGGGTCAACAACAAATTGTGAATCTTCGTCAACCCCAAATCTTAGGTCTGACTGTTTTGAAACGCTTAGAGTGAATTCGTTTGAATAAACTCTGCCAATTTCGTTGTCTGAGGTGATATTTACATAAGTTACTAATGGACCATAAGGAGCAGTGTTGTCACAGGTATAGGAAAATCGAAACTGCCTAATTTGGTCGGATGATAAGGAGAATTGTGAAGGAAGATTACTGATGGTAATATTATCTGGTAGGTAAGCCGAAAAATCAACTACAACAGTCTGAGTAAAGGTATTTTTTATGGTAATTGTAGCTTCAATGGTTTCACCCCTGTGGATGATGTAGTTTTCATTAAATGATATTTCAAGACCGTCTTGTCCATCAGCATTTTGTGCCCTGCTATTGTCTATGACGGGCGAGAATGTACAAATCAAGAGTAATCCTATTACTATCAATCTGCGCATGTTCCTTGCATGATAAGTAGCATTTCAAACAATGCTATGATTTGTGTGATTAAACCGGGTCAGCAATTGACTTTTCAATTTCCTCAACAGAGAATTCAGCACCATTCAGCGGCACGTTCAAGTCGAACAGTTCTGCAATGTGCGGGTCAATTTCACCGAAACAACCTATGTGATTGCCGTTGACTGTTACTTTGGCAGCTCTACCTGCCAACCAAGGTCCATCATTATCAGGCAAAGGCGAAATATCATATTGGTCAGCACCTAGATCTCTCAAAAATGCTTGAACCCGCCCACGAATTGCGGCAAACCCACCACTTCTTTCTGCTGTTAGGAATCCGAGCCGAGATTGGTTTTTGTGATCTCTTACTACGGTTCCCAATTCGTAAACGCTTTGTGGTAAATCATGATGTCTGTTACTAGACAATAGTCTTAGTAATCCCGGTAGTAGATACTGGCGTAGTAATGTGTGGTCGATAGTAATTGGATTGGTAATTCTTGTAACCTCGCCTACATTTGGCCATCTTACGAGTTGGAATTGGTCATCATCGTTAGACAGGGTCAATGATTGTATTTGCATCATTCCCAAGCCCTGCATAGAATCTCTGATTCGTCGCAACAAATTGGTATCCTTTCGAGGTTGTGCCGTCATCGGAGAGCGTGGTATATCTTCCCCCAAGTCTTCATAGCCGTGTCCAATGGCGATATCTTCTACCAAATCAATTGGGTGAAGTATGTCAAAGCGCCATCTTGGCATCTTGATAATTATATCATCATCATCTCTACCAATAAATTTCCCGCCCATTCGGTTAATTGCTACGGCAATTTCTTCATCTTTGAGACTCCGACCTAAGAGATTATCGAGTTTAGTTGTCGAAACTTTATGTTCGACAGATGATATGTTGGGGAATGTATTGGTTACACCGTGACAGTTAGTGACTTGAATAGTTTCGAGTTGACCACCATATTCCATGAGTTGCAATGCAATGAGCATGAGGGATGCCTCACATGAGCGGAAATCCCAACCTGTTACGTCAATAAAGAAATCTTTGGTGCTATTGGTGACTGTAGTGTGGTCACCGTTAATAATTGGCGGAAACGATAGAATGTTGTCATTGGAATCCTGTATTATTGGAAACTTATCAAATCCTTCGAGTAGGTGAGCGTAATCAATACCTTTTGGATGTTCAGACAAAATTTGATGAATTGACATTGGGCTTGACATTGCTAAGGGCGTGAATTCAGTTTCACCAGATACTGCTTTAACAGTGAACGGTGGTGCAAGGGTTGCCAAATCATGGACTCCGATTGAGGCCCGTTTTCTGCCTCTTCCTAAGGCAAAATGCAACTTTTCTTGGTGATCCATTAGTGATTTTATGAAGTCGTCAGGATTTACTTTTAATTTATTGAGGTCGATATTTCTAACAATCGCTCCCAGAATAACCGGTCTAATTGTGGCTAATTCAGGTTCTACAACCATCGTAACTGCGCCTGATACACCATTGAGGTCAGGCTGAGCATCTTGATGGTGAATGAAATTTCTGATTGCTCTGGATAAGGTTTCGCCAGATAATAAGTCAGGGCGGTTCGGGAAAATTTCTATGTCTAAAATTTCGCTGTCGCAGCGGTCTATGTCGGTACCAAGCAATGGTAAATTGTCGCTTAATTGACTTACATCGTGATTAAATCCGTGTTGCGAAAGTAATTTTTCGATTAGATGTTGGTCAACAGATATAGTTGGCATACTGACACCTACCTCGCAAACCAGTGCGGTAGCGGCCTTTCATAGCCTGATAATCGCAATCCGCTAACTGCCGCGGTCTCATAATCTAAAGCGCGCAAATTTTGCCTGCTTAGGGAATCGATTGATTCTAACCCTAACCTTTGCAGTATGTTGCCTAAACTAGATTGCATCTCGGTTAGCCACTCCGCAACTTGGGAATAATCGTCTGCAGGACTATTGCAGCAAATGAATTTAAGCCCAACAGCGCGCAATTTTGCTACATCTTCCGCATTAGCAGAAAAGCCAATGGCAATGCCTGAATCAGTATGGGTGTTCTCAAGATTAGTTTTGGTACTTCTGCCAATTAATGGTAAACTTGCCGGTTCAGAAATACCAGTTTCATCCTCAATTGTACAAATCGCTAAGTCTGCGTTGTGGTATGATGAAGACTTGTGCAGTGCATCAATTCGGCCAACTCCGTCAGCAAAGCCAAATGGTTTCTCAACTCCGAGCAGTGACCTTACGGCGACTAACATTCCATCGATTTCTTCAGCGCTCATACTAGGCATTTTCATCATGTCAATGACAGTTCCACCGCATGAACCCAAGACTTCTGTAGCCACGGTTAGGTTTCGCATATCAATTGACAAAAAGTCAATGCTACGAGGATTTTGTCTAACTAAGAATGGCTGTGTTTCGAGTAACTTTGAGGAGTTATCGTTCTTGCTGGCAATTAGTTTTGCTCCATCGTCAATCTGCGGCATTATCGGTAATGGCAAAGCAATTGGAGTATTAGATTCGGCTCGCTCACCCAACAGTGCAACAGTATCGCAACTTGCATAATGCATGTTTTGTGATTGCCCAGCCGGAACTAAGCCAATCATGGAAAGGTCTCCTGAAGAAACCACCTTGCTGTTATTTGACTTATCACCCGAATTGCCGGTCTCTAAACAAATTGAATCATTGGGGATTTGGAAATTTTTGTCATTAATCTCTTCGTTGAGCTGCTTTAATTCCTCTTCTGTAATAGGTCGCAACACAACACCATCAGGCGGATTAGGGCATCTACCGTTGACAATTATTTTGCCTCCAGTCATCCCAGCTCCCGGGTCGTTACCGATGTCGCCATCGATTACGATGACGCCGCCACTCATCCCACCGCCAACTCTCAATCCGGCATTGCCTCGGACAACTATTAGGCCACCAGACATGCAGGATCCTAAGTCGTCACCACAGCCATCAAGAATCGTAATTTTACCGTCTTGCATGGCAAATCCTGCGTAATTTCCTGAACTTCTCTCGCAGGTTATTTCATTACCATTATTTGCGGCACCGAGAAATGAACCGGTATCTCCCTGAATGGTAAATATCCCACCTTTGCCAAATGCTGCGGTCCATGAACCTAGAGTGCCCAGCGCTCGAATCTTCGCACCCGTTGGTATAGCGGGACAGAGTCCCAATTCCCCATTCTTAGGCACTGGGTCTCCGGCATTGGTCCAGCCGATACGCAATATTGCATTTTGCTCGGCCGCCGCTTCCAGTTTTGGGCCAAGTTTGTTGTTGATATTGAATGACCGTGTCACAACATCAAGAGCATCCGCCATGTAGTGCTGTCAAACTAGGATGGACATATACTCTTCTTTTACCTCATGATATCAAACCTAATTTACAGATGGTTTGCTTCATACGATTTGTTAATAGATATTCTTCATTGACATCTGGATGTGAGACAATGATAATCAAGGTCGCAATTAACGGATACGGGACGATAGGGAAAAGGGTAGCAGACGCAGTTGATGCCCAGGATGATATGGAGATTGTTGGAGTAACCAAAACTCGACCAGCATTTGGTTGTGATTTGGCTGTCCGGAAAGGCTACCCTATCTATTGTACATACGACGATGCAAATAAAATTGCGGCATTTGAACTGGCTGGCTATGAATGCCACGGTGGACTGAGCGATTTGCTCAACGTCGCTGATATTGTGATTGACTGTTCTCCAGGCAAAGTCGGTGCAAGCAATTTGGATAAGTATCAATCAGCTGGAGTTAAGTGGATTTTCCAAGGCGGCGAAAAGCATGCAATGACAGGCATGTCTTACACATCATCTGCCAATCATGAAGCCAACATGAACGTCGCTGGCACGCGTGTTGTCTCATGTAATACGACTGGTTTGTCAAGAACACTTGTGCCGCTATACAATCACTGTGGAGGACTCTCAGTAGAATGTACCATGATACGCAGGGCTGCTGACCCTGGTGACTCCAGCAAGGGGCCGATTAATGCCATCAAACCTGTGTTAAAGGTCCCGTCACATCATGGTCCAGATGTCATGACTGTAAAGCCAGAGATTGCTATTAACTCTATGGCAGTTGCAGTGCCCACAACTATCATGCATGTCCATGTTATTGTTGCCCAACTCCCCGAAGGTCACGGCTTGAGCACGGATTCGATTATCGAGATGTGGGAAAACGAACCAAGAATTATTCTAATGAGTGGTGGTGAAACAGGAATCACTACCACCGCAGAAGTAATGGAATACGCTAGAGACATCGGTAGAAAGTGGGGAGATTTGCACGAGATATTCGTTTGGAGAGATGGGGTAAAACTTGAAGACAACACACTATATTACTTCCAAGCAATTCATCAGGAGTCAGATGTTATTCCAGAAAATATCGATGCGATAAGAGCATTGATGGGTACGGAATCGGACTGGCGAGCATCTGTCGCTAAGACCGATGAGGCTATTGCCAAATACAACAATATTATTTGAGCAATTTTGCCACATCGAATGGTTGTTTTCAAAAACCATGATTTTTTCCCCGTACTATGCTGAAGCCGAGGCAGGTACTACTTGGGGTAATTTTGTTACTCGGAATTTCACTGTCTCCATTGACTAATGGTGACTTGCTAACCTCCTATGATTCCAACAATTCTTCAGGAGACAATAATCAGTCGGTAATTGCATCCAATTGGTTTGAGGTTGGCAGTCAGTTGATTGATGGAGTCGAGTTAAAGGACTTGAATGGTGAATTTAGTTTAGCACACGGAACATTTGACCCAATCTTCGACGAAACCCCGGAAATTCCTGATTATTTGAAAAATGATGACGATTTTTCCCGTACTGGTATGAAATTTGTCCAATTAAATGTCAATGATTACCAATTTATGTACGATTTAGAGGAATTAGGCCACATAAGAATACTTGATTTGCTTGGTGACGGAAATCTGATTGTAAGAGTTCTCAACACAGTACCAAATTCGTTGGAGCTCATTGAGAATTCTGAGGAAACACGCTGGATTGGAGATGTACACCCAGGGTACCGAATTCACCCTGATTTGTTGGACAATATCTACCCAGAAACCCTCGCTGTTGTACCAGCCAAAGATCTTGCTGTTGGTGGATACGGCGAACTAGCACTGGACCTCATCAAGTATGGCGCTCACGATGCTTGGTGTGGCTATACACTTTGCCAAGTGAAAGTAAGTTATGCATCAGATTTCCTCGTCAATGTCGCCAACGATGGTCGTGTGATTTGGACTGAACCCATATCTGATATGGTTGTTCACAATAGCGTTGCGAGAGCAATCTCAGGAGTTGTATCGGTAGAGAGTGATGCGTCGTTTACCTTGGATGGTTCGGGAGAAATGATTGCTATTGCAGATACTGGATTAGACCGCGACCACCCTGATATCGATGGCCGAGTTGCAGCGGTATACACACAGTTTGGCTTAGATACATCACCTGTGGATTCTAACGGCGGACACGGTACACATGTTACACTGACTGCTGTTGGAGATGGCTCAAGCGATTCATCAACCAAGGGAATTGCTCCCGCTGCCACTGTTACTATGTACGCTCTTGAACACGACCCTACTGGAGTTTTTGGCAGACAAGGTTCAATCTATGACTTGTTGGCTGATGCTAAGCAAAAAACCGCAAGAATCGCTATTAACGCTTGGGGGCTAAATGGAAATTATGGGGAATATACCGCTGATTCAAGGTCTGTGGACCAGTTTGTGAAGGATGAGAGAACTTTACTACCAGTATTCTCTGTAGGCGACTGGGATGGAAATGGAGTCTCCTCAGTTACCGCACCATCAACAGCAAAAAATGTCTTGTCTGTGGGAGTCAGTACCACCGGTTCCGGCGGTAGCCCTCCACAAGGTTCGGTAGATTCAGTCTCACGAGAAGGGCCTACAGCAGATGGCAGAATCAAACCTGATGTGGTGGCTCCGGGTATTGAAATATGTTCGGGTCGAGCAGAAGAGGCACGTACACCGAGCGGTTTCGCGTGCGGAACTGGAACCCATGATAATGGAGACCCTCTATACATGAGCCTCTCTGGGACATCTCAATCTGCGTCCGTTGCAGGCGGTCTAGCCGCACTAACGAGGGAATTTTTGCGGGAGCAAGTTAGTATCCAATCTCCATCAGCATCTTTAATCAAAGCGGCAATGATCAACGGTGCAGATGACCTTGGTCAACCAGATGTGCCAAATAATCAAGAAGGCTGGGGACAACTAAACTTAGCAAACACAGTCATGCCGATGGATGGCACTACTGAATTATCTACCTTCTATGACGATGGTAAATCTTTGCAACCTTCATTTGGTCTGTTGTATGAGCTTGATTTGAACCCTGCTCATGGATTAGAGATTACCCTTGCATGGAATGACGAAGCGGGTAGTGCAAATTCTGCTCAATCAAACGCCAAACTAGTCAACGACCTGGATTTGGTGGTTATAGATCCCGACGGTAATAGCTATCTTGGAAATAACTTCAATTCCGGATTTTCCGTTCTGGGAGGGACCAGTGACAGCCTGAACAACGTCGAGAGAATAAGCATTCCATCGGGCGCTCTAACTAATACAGGACAATGGCTTGTTCAAGTAGTGCACCGTGGTGGCATCGACCAAGATTTCAGCATAGTTGTTACAGGCGATGCATCAATTGTTTCGCGACCAGATATCTATGCTTTCCCAGAATCGATATTCCTTTCATCCCAAACCCCGCTACAGAATGATGTGGTTTCAGTTCGTGTTTCATGGATGAATCAGGGTACTGCTGATGCTGGGGCATTCGATTGGAAACTTGAAGATTTAACAGAGGGTACCACCTTGATGCAGGGGCAATCTAACGGAGTACCCTCAAGCGGAATCGAGACTGAAATAACAACTCGCTCCTTTTCTACAACTGGAATCCATACACTCAAATTAAGTCTTGATATTAATAACGCATTAAACGAGATGAATGATGAATCATCGGGTATTAACAATAACATATTGGAAATTGACATTGAGGTCACTGCGCTTGGTGTGCGAGTGATTCCAATCGACGAGGACGGTAATATTCCAATAAGTGAGGCTGATCGGCAACAGGCAGCAATCAAGCAATTTGATGTTAGAAACGACACTGATATTGATTTCCCTATATCTATTGCCAACGAGGGAACTGGAACCGAGATGGTGACTCTATCTTACACTAACGTGCAGGAGCAGCATCCGATATTCAACTACTACATTTCACCTGAAGATTCTTGGCAAAAAAGTGTTTCACAAACCGGACCTTACGAATTAGCTCCGCAAGGTCAGTCTGGCGATAGTGTGGAAGTATCATTAAATTTTGATAATCTAAATGCTAACCTTGATGACCCTAATAACCCAAGATATGCTAGAGCAGGTACTTTCTATGTCGATGTCACAGTGGCATATCAAACACAGCCTACAGTTTCTCATTCTATTCGACTAACGATAATTATTGATGAAGTTGATGATGTCAAAATTGTAGTAAGTGGCACAACAGGACTTTCTGCCTTGCCCGGCGAGTCTGCAACATTCGCTATTTCTGCCTTGAATGTGGGCAATTCGGAAGCGCAATATTCCGTTGAATGTACTTCGGATAATCTGTGGCAAATTATGTTGGGCAGTTCTAATTCTTCTTCTCTTGACTTCGAACCGTTAGACATAGGCAATTATCTGTCGATGCCTGTTCGTATCTTCGTTCCGCCAGTATCAGAAGGCAGCCCTGCAGCAGGGTTTCAGGACACAGTTGAGTGCTTTGTTACATCACCGACTGATCTAACTTTGAATTATTCACAAGTGGTAACTTTGGAAGTTGACGAGCTAAATGGATATACGACTAACCTGCAAAAGAGCGGTGTAGATGTTGGTACCAATCTTGCAGTTCGAGACATAATGTTGGATAGTGGAGAAGAAATCATCCTTGATTATTACGTTATCAATGAAGGTAACATTGACCTCAATCTTGATGTTATAGTTCAACCGTCTAACCCATCTTGGTTTGTAGATGTAATGTATGATGGCTTATCCTACAGTTCCGAGGTTTCAATAAATGTTGCTGCTGGACAATCGCAAATTGTTCAAGTAACGGTTATTTCTCCTAATTCTGCCCTCGAAGGTGAATTTAATCTGCTTAATATCAAAGCCGAAGTATCGAATTTTGACTATGTGACAAATAACACAAGATTGGTAATTATCGACAAATTATCAGTTGACTTAGAATCCCCTGAGCAGATAGTATGTACCTTGTCTGAGGATTACTCCTATGCAAACTTCACTATTACTAATGACGGCAATTCTGTTGCCGCATTAGACTGGTCATATTCATTGCCTCCAGATGGTTGGATTGTCGGATTCGCAAATCCGGTAACTGAACTCGACCCAAGGGAGGTACAGCAAGTAAGGCTTGGAATAATCCCACCTGCCAATCAGCCGATTACCGACAGCGCATTCAAAATTTCAATTTCCGTAACTGCAAGTAACGGAGACCGTCAGATCGATAAGAATGTCTTACTCGACGTACAAATTGTAGAATCAGTTTACGGAAACATAACTCTTGATGACGAATTATTACAACCGCTACTGGGGGTCCCCAAAGGCGACAGTCAATCCACTTCTATTGAGATAAGAAATGATGGAAATACACCTTTCACAGGTGATTTGTCGGTAGTTGTTCTTGATGATAATGGCAACGAAGTCACCGGCTGGAGACCGTCGATAAATCCAGCAACGGTATCAGTAGCGCCTGGCGAAGCAACCGCCGTCCAAGTAAAACTAAATCCTAAGGAAAATGTGAATAGAGGACCTTATTCTGTTGTAGTATCTCTTACTGCCGAGGGTGAGGTCTTGACAACTTTTAGCCTTCAAGCATCATCTTCACCCGCAGAAGGTAACAAAGGATTGTTCAATATAGTGCCATGGTATGTATCCGTAGCAATCGTCGCATCGTTAATCCTGATTGGTGTTGTAGTTTCTAGGAAAATAAAGAACTCGGGTTCGGTAGAGAATGACGATGCTCAATTAGTTACTGCTGAGGCATATGGAGTATTACCGGATGCTGGCAGTCGAAGGGAGAAAGCATTGGATATCGGGATGTCACAAGATGACAAGACCAGTGGTGAGGTGTCTCAAGAAGAGATTGCTGCAGCACTTGCCAAATCAATGGCAGAACAATTTACTCCTCCCCCATCAGCTAATCCATTACCACAAGCGGGGCTTCCGCCGTTAGGAATGCCGCCCAGTGGTATGCCTCCTGCCGGATTACCGCCGGTACCAGGAATTGGAAGAGTGCCGATGGGTATGCCACCAGTAAGTCCGCAAATGAACATTCCAGCACCATTACCTCCACAGCCAAAACCTACTCCTGAAGTAAGGCCAGTTACTCAGACAACGGGTCCACCGTTGCCTGCAACGGGTCTGCCTAGTGGTTGGACAATGGATCAATGGAATGCTTACGGCCACATGTGGCTAGAAAAGAATCAACCTTGAGTGCTACATTCAAATTAGATGAATATCTCGGATAACTATGACCAGCATAGTTTTGTTTGGACCTCCCGGTGCCGGCAAAGGAACACAAGCAGCAAGAATCACAGAATCAACCGGATTGCCACAAGTTTCAACGGGTGATATGTTGAGAGCAGCGGTCAAAAATGGTACTGAAACAGGAATCGCAGCAAAAGAATACATGGATGCTGGAAAGTTGGTACCTGATTCGATAATTATTGAACTCATTAGAGATAGAGTCCAGCAACCCGATGCTAAAAATGGATTAATGTTTGATGGTTTTCCTAGAACTATTCCACAAGCTGAGGCGTTATCCACAATTACTGAAGTCACTCATGTTATTGCAATTGAAGTCCCTGATGGAAAAATAGTCGAACGTATCTGCGGCCGTTTTTCATGCGTAAGTTGTGGGGCGGTATTCCATGACATATTCAACAAAACCACCGTTGAAGGGGTTTGTGACCAGTGTGGTAGCACCGAATTCAAGCGCCGTGCTGACGATAACGAGACTACCGTCTTACAAAGGTTGGGCGCTTATCACGAACAAACATCGCCGTTAGCAAATTGGTATGATGAGCAAGGCATTTTTCATAGAATAGATGGCGATCGTGACATAGATAAAATAACCATTGATATCTTACAGGCTTTGAGTTAATTGGTGATGAAATGGCAACTAAACGGTCGCAAAAAAAGGGTGGTCGTGACCGTCAAAGAAATGCTTCTTTGGTACAATCAGAACTATCTAAAATAGTTGCTGATTCGAGTTCCAACGCACTAATTGTAAGACAAAATGCTGCTACAAATTTACTTGCTTTAAATCGGCGCCACAGACTGAAACTGCCCAAAAATATCTCGCTCATGCTGTGCAAAAAGTGTAATGTGATTTACAACTCAAAGAATTCTAGAACACGAATCAAGCACGGTCAATTAATCAAAACTTGCCTTGAATGCGATTATATTCGTAGGCTTGGTGGAGGGCCAAAATCCCATAGGAGGCGATAATGTGGCTGAAATCCCAAGAAATGTCAAGAAACTCGCGCTGTCTCGAGAACTGAAACCAACAATTAGGGTTGGTAAATCCGGGTTAACAGACAATCTTTTGTCCGAAATCAATGGTCAGTTAGCAAGTAAAAAGATTGTGAAAATAAAAATTAATCGGGGTTTGTTCGAAAAAAGTGACTACGATTCCATATGGTCGCACCTAGCAAACTCGACCAACTCAACCTTAATTTCAAGTCGCGGAAATGTTGGAGTATTGTGGAAACAGTAACGATTTCATACAAAATGCTCAAAGATTCAATGCAGGTGGGTTTGAATAAGGGATGAATTATGTTCAATTTAGTTGACAAGAATAGCCGCTCAAAAAGAATAGCATTTACCTTACTTTTGGTAGTTGGTTGTCTTTCCATAGTTGGCCACACAACTGCAGCGGGTGGCGGTGGTACAGATGTTCACATTGAGCTGAGTATCAAGGACGGAATGGAAAACACAGCAATCGGTGTAGGTCTAGCAATTCTAATATGTGTCTACATACT
>CEUR01081606.1_pt1 | contig 50102 bp, 50 predicted proteins | sample 356411 | NCBI WGS metagenome assembly CEUR01 (sample SAMEA2622715, study PRJEB7988) | marine metagenome | biome: marine biome (ENVO:00000447); feature: surface water layer (ENVO:00002042); material: "saline water (ENVO:00002010), including plankton (ENVO:xxxxxxxx)" | depth 5 m
TTTATAGCACTTCCAAAATAAATAGGAGTTAAATTACCTTCTAAATAAGCTTGTTTGTTAAAAGGTTTGCATAAACCTCTTACCATTTCTATCTGTTCACGAAGCTCTTTAAGCGCTTCTAATGGGATTTTCTTTTCTAGTTCTGGATCATCTAGACCTTTTAAAGTATCTATAATTTCAGGCTTTTTATTTTTATCGACTTTATTAATTAAAATTAGTTGGTCTTTAATTAGATCATAACAACCTAAAAACCTATTACCCATTCCTATTGGCCAACTAACTGGACATACATCTATTTGCAATGTTTGCTCGATTTCATCGATTAAATCAAACGGGTCTTTAGATTCTCTATCCATTTTATTTATAAAGGTTGCAATGGGCATATCTCTTAATCTACATACTTCAAATAACTTTTTTGTTTGGGTTTCAATTCCCTGAGCGCCATCTAAAACCATTACTGCAGAATCAACGGCAGTTAAAACTCTATAGGTATCTTCAGAAAAGTCCTGGTGACCTGGAGTGTCAAGTAAATTAAAGATTTTTTCCTTATATGAAAAAGTCATAACTGATGAAGAAACTGATATACCTCTTTCTCTTTCAACTTTCATCCAGTCGGAGGTAGCTCTTCTTTGGTTACCTCTTGCCTTTACTGCTCCAGCAAGTTGAATAGCTCCTCCAAATAGTAATAATTTTTCTGTTAGTGTTGTTTTACCAGCGTCTGGATGGGCAATTATGGCAAAGGTTCTTCTTTTATGTATATTTTCTTTTAATTGATTCATGAGCAATATTTCTAATAATAATATTGTTACGTCAAGTTAAATTCAATACTATATTATTACTTTAAATTTATTTTAATATAATAAGGTGATAAATGGTAATTGAAAAATGGCATAAATACGTTCGCACTAAAGATATAGGTATTCTTGATAATTTAATATCAGAGAATGCAATTTTTTATTCTCCAGTAGTACATACACCTCAAAAAGGAGCAAAAATTACTAAAATTTATCTAAAAGCAGCTTCTGAGGTACTTTTTGATAATTCTTTTAAATATATAAACGAAATCCAAGATAACTATCAGGCAATATGTGAATTTGAATGCAAATTAGATGATATATATGTCAATGGCATAGATATTATTTCATGGAAAAATAATAAAATTACTAATTTTAAAGTTATGGTAAGGCCCTTAAAAGGTATTTTATTATTAAAAGATAAAATGGCTAGAATATTAGAGAAATATTAATTTAATTTTTATGCAAATTATTAAATATTAAAGATGTCTCTTCTACCAATAATTCCACTAATTCAGTTGCAGAAATATTTCTATTCATAGAAGCGGATTGACCTGCCCAAAGAGATAGAAAGTCATCATTACCATTATTTGCAGCTTTATTTGCAAGTGGTTTAATAATAGATCCTACAGTTGGAAAATCAGGAATAATATCATTTTTATATTCCATATCCTTGATTAAACGATTTACTATTCCTCTCGCAGGACGGCCTGTAAATGCAGATGTTATTCTTGTTTCTCTAGTTGATGCATTATTTAAAGCATCTTTCCATAGTGGATGAATAGAAGCTTCAGGACAAGATAAAAAGGCGGTACCAAGCTGAACACCTTTTGCGCCTAAAATTATTGCAGCTGCTATTCCTTTCCCATCTGCTATTCCGCCTGCAGCAATAATAGGAACAGATGTTGCATTAACAACTTGCGGTAATAAAGAAAATAATCCAATTTCTCCTGCTTTATAAGTTGAAGAAAATGTTCCTCTATGTCCTCCAGCTTCATAGCCTTGAGCAATAATTGCATCAGCGCCAGAATTTTCTAATATTTTTGCTTCTTCTACAGTAGTTGCTGAACTAAGAATATATATATTTTGATTTTTAATAAGTTTAATATATTCATCATTTGGTAACCCAAAATGAAAACTAACTATTTTAGGATTCATTTTAAGTATAAGTTCAAGATGTTCTTCATTAAATGTTTCAGTTGTATTTACTAAGTTAGGAATTTTAGGAATGTTATATTCAACATAATATTTTTTAACTTCGTTCATATATTTCTGTGCTTTTATATCATTTTTTCTTGGTTCTTTATGAGTCATAAAATTTAGATTTATACTACGGTTAGTTTTGTTTATTAGTGCATTATAGTCAGGTAAGATATCTTCTATTTTATGGTAACTTAATCCCAATGAACCTAATCCCCCTGCATTTGAAACTGCTGCGGCCAACTCTATACTTGCTGCACTAGCCATAGGTGCTTGAATAATAGGAAATTTAATATCTAATGCTTTAGTGAGATTATTTTGAAACCATGTCATCTAGCTTCCAGTAAATTGAGGTTTTCTTTTTTCTACAAACGCTCTTATGCCTTCTTTATGGTCATTTGACTTAGAAGCTTTAATTAACTCAACAGCTTCTTTATTTAATGATTCCTCTAAACTTAGGTTATATGAGCTTTGAATATTATCTTTCATTGCTTTGAGAGCAATTGGTGAAAAGTTACTCAAAACATTGGCATATTCTATACAAGATTTTAATAAATTATTTCCTTTAATTACTTTATCAAATAATCCTAAAGATAAAGCTTCTTTAGACAAAACTCTAGAATTACTTAGCATCATGTCTTTGGCTTTAGAAACACCTACTATTCTTGGTAAAAGCCATGACATTCCATAATCTCCAGTTAAAGCTATTTTTCCGTAACCAGCGATTGCAAAAGCATTTTCAGTAGCATATCTAAAATCACATGCTAGAGCTATAGATAATCCAGCTCCTGCAGCCGCTCCAGGTAGAGCAGCAATTGTAGGTTTAGAAAAATTATAAAGATTGTGCGTTAAAGTCATTTGTTTTTCTTGCAAATTTTCTATAACTTTTTTTTCAGATGTACTTTTACTCCACCCACCTTCTTTTGAATTAGAGGAATTCATAGACTTTACATCTCCTCCTGCACAAAAAGCATCACCGGCCCCTATAAGAATAAGAACATTAACTCTATCATCTATATTAAAGTTTGAAATTTGCTTTCTTAAGGCGGGTGTTAGCTCATCTGACAATGCATTTTTAGATTCGGGTCTATTTAATGTTATTATACCAACATTTCCATGTATATGAGATAATAATTGTCTAGTTCCAGTTTCCAATTCTATTATATTTTTCATAATACTTATTTTACCTTTTTACTTATGGATATATATGATCATTCTTTCTAATATATTATGCAAGAATAAATTTAAATTATATTTTTTTATGTTATAGTTGGTTTTACTTATATATTTATAAAATGGGAGAGCAGTATGTTTGATAATTTACAAATAAATATTCCAGGTGGGTTAGATTTTGATATACCAAAAATGATCAAAGTAAAACAAAATTTTGAGGATCATAAAATAGAAGATGTGGCCTTAGCTGTTAAAAATGAAATTTTAAAACCTGAAATTACTCAAACTATAAAAGCTGGTGCATCAATAGCTATAGGAGTAGGTAGTAGAGGTGTTGCAAACATAGATATTGCTGTTAAATCATTAGTAACTTCACTTAAAGAGTTAGGAGCTATTCCATTTATTTTCCCAGCAATGGGAAGCCATGGTGGTGGCACAGTAGAAAATCAAACAGCTCTTTTAGCTGGATATGGTGTTACTGAAGATAAAGTTGGAGCAGAGGTAAGAGCTACAATGGAAACAGTTGTTCCAGTTGTATTAGATGATGGCACAAAGGTTCATATGGACAAATTTGCATATGAAGCTGATGGAGTTATTTTAATAAATAGAGTTAAACCTCATACAAATTTTAGAGGATCTATTGAAAGTGGTATAGTGAAAATGATGACTATTGGAATGGGTAAAATTAATGGTGCTAGTGAGCTCCATGGATCTTATCCAATGAGTAATTTTGGAACTGCCTTACCAAATGCAGCAAAACATTTATTAGAAAAAATTAATTTTTTATTTGGCGTAGGTTTAGTGGAAGACGCATATGATCATACTGCAATTGTTGAAGCAATTCCTGCTAATCAATTATTTGACAAAGAAGCTAATTTACAATCTATGGCTAAAAAATTAATGGGTAAAATATGTTTTGATCAAATTGATGTTTTAGTGATAGATGAAATCGGAAAAGAAATTAGTGGAGGTGGTTGTGATCCTAATATAACTGGTAATAAAAATGAGCCAGGTTTTGAAAAACCTAATGTTTCAAAAATTGTTTTATTAGATTTAACTGATAAAACTAAAGGAAATGCAACAGGTTTTGCAGCAGCGGATGTTATAACAAAAAAATTATTTGATAAAATTGATTTTCCTACAACTTATGCAAATGTTGTAGCAAGTTCTAAATTGGAAGGTGGTAAAATTCCTATTCCCATGAAAGATGGAGATCAAGCAGTTAGGTTAGCGCTTAAAACATTAAATGGGATAGATCCTATAAAAGCCCGTGTTGTTAGAATTAAAAATACTTTAAAATTAGCGGAGATATATGTTTCAGAATCTATGCTTAAAGATGTTGATGAAAATTCTATGTTAGAAGCTATTACTGTTCCATCTGAGATGTCTTTTAATTCATCACAATTTTAATTATAAAGACTAGAAATGAGTAGAGAGCAATTTAATTTTTATTATTCCTTTAGAATACGTTACTCTGAAGTAGATGCACAAGGTATAGTTTTTAATGCTCATTATTTGACTTTTTTTGATACAGCTATGACTGAGTATTTACGTCACATAAATTATGATTATGTTAATGAAGTTAAAGAAAAAAATGAAGATTTTCATACTGTAAAAACATTAGTAGAATATAAAGCTCCAATTTATTTTGATCAAATTATAGATGTATGCTTAAAAGTAAAAAAAATAGGTAATTCTAGTTTAACATTTTATATAGAAATTCATCCAGAGGGCGAAGATAATTGTTTGGCATCTGGAGAAGTAATTTGGGTAAACTCTGATCAAGATAGCCACAAATCTTGTCCTTTATCAGACAGCATAAAAGATAAAATTAATTTACTTGAAAAAATATATTAGTTTTTAAAATTTTTTATTGTTTCTCTTGCAATTATCAATTGTTGTATTTGACTAGTTCCTTCATAAATTCTAAATAATCTAGCGTCACGATATAAGCGTTCTACAGCATATTCTGACATATAACCCGCTCCCCCATGTATTTGCACAGCTCTGTCTGCTATTTTCCCTAAAATTTCTGAGCAAAATAATTTTGCGCAAGAAGATTCTAAAGTCACATTTTTTCCTTCATCTCTCATTTTTGCTGCATTAATTATTAGTCCCTTAGCAGCTAAAATTTCAGATTTGCTGTCTGCAATCATAGCTTGAATTAATTGGAAATTAGATATTTCTTCACCAAACTGCTTTCTATTAGTAGCAAATTTTAAAGCTTCAAATAACAATCTTTCTGATAAACCTACGCATATACCTGATATATGAAGTCTACCTTTATCTAAAACTTTCATTGCGGTTGTAAAACCTATTCCTTCTTTTGCTCCTAATAAGGCATATTTATTAACTTTACAATTATCGAATATTACATCTGCAGTTAATGCACCACTTTGACCCATTTTTCTATCTGGTTTACCTATTGTAATTCCAGGTAATTTAGCGTCCACTAAAAAACAAGAAATAGAAGAAGAAGATTTTTCTTCTTTAGTTCTAGCCATTACTGAAAAAACTCCTGCTATTGGAGCATTAGTAATATACCTTTTGGTGCCATTAATAAGATATTCATTACCTACTTTTTTAGCAGAGGTTTTAATAGACATAGCATCAGATCCGGAATCTGGTTCGGTAAGAGCAAATGAGCCTATTATTTCTCCTGTAGAAAATTTTGGAAGGTATCTTTGCTTTTGTTCATCCGTACCTGACATTACAATAGTTTGTGATCCTATTCCTATATTAGTCCCAGCCATAGATCTAAACGCTGGAGAAGCTCTTCCTAACTCAAATGTTAATTGTACTTCTTGCTCCATAGAAAGATTTGATCCGCCATATTCTGTTGGTATAGAAATTCCAAATAGACCTATATTTTTCATTTCTTCAACTATATCTTCAGGTATACTATTAGTTTCAGCTACCTCTTCTTCTCTTGGAATAAGTTTGTTATCAACAAACTTTTTTATAGTATCTAAAAATATAGAAAATGAATTATCATCAAGTGACATTAATTTTTCCTTTAGCTAGATATTATCTAAAAAATTAAATACTTCTTTATGAGAAGTAAATTTTAATCTTGGAGAATGTTTTCTAGCTCTTTTTATTTCTTCTTTATCAATTTTTAACCATTCGTTCTTAGAAATATATCTTTTATTTTTTAAACTTAAAATATTTTTTAAACCTTTCCTTCCAGAACTATTTTTACTTTTAACTTGGTTTTCTATGTGATTTGCCACTTTAGAGCCATCATGTTTGTTAGTTCCAATAACCCCACTTGGACCTCTAGAAATCCATCCAGCTGTATATAATCTATCTTTGATAATATTATCATGGTGAATTAACATACCAGATTTATCTGATTTTACTCCTGATATTTTATCACCAAGATATCCAATAGCGCTAATAACCAAACCTGCATTAATAATTGTCGGGTTTTCATTAGTAACTAGGTTATTCTTGAATTTTAAGCCACTTATTTTATTTTGTCCTATAAATTCTATAGGACTTAGATGAAATTTAAATTGCACAGTTTTAGATTTATCAGAATCTTTAGGCTTATTTTCGCTAAATGATGTTAATATTCTATATTGCTTAGACATATCATCATTCATTAACTTTTCATCTATATTCTTTATTGTACCAGGAGATAATATTGAATCACAATCTAATAATTCTCCCATTTCTCTAATTTCTACCGTAGTGAATTTAGCATCTAATGGCCCACGTCTTCCAATTATGTATACATTCTTTATAAAAGAATTTTTTAGTGCACTTAATGCTTCTTTTGTTATATCAGTATCTTGTAATTCTTTTATTGTCTTCACTAAAATCCTTGCACAGTCAATAGCTACATTTCCATTTCCTATAATTATAGCTGAACTAGTATTTAGATTTGGATTTAAGTGTTGGTATTCAGGATGCCCATTATACCAATTTACAAATTCTGTTGCTCCAAAATATCCAGTCTTATTTTTTTCATTTATATTTAATTCTCTGTCCTTAGCCATGCCAGTGGCTATAACTACTGCATCATAAATTTCCAAAATTTCGTTAACTGTTAGAGATTCATTTATTTCAATTCCACCAAAAAATTCTACTTTTGGATCATTTAATACTCTTTCAAAAACTCTTGAAACATTTTTTGTAGTTTGATGATCAGGTGCTACTCCAAACCTTATTAGACCATAAGGACAAAATAATTTTTCAATTATATCTATTTCACAATCTATATTTTTCTTAATTAGCGACTGAGCAGTATAAAATGCTGAAGGTCCCGAACCAATTATTGCAATTTTTAAATTCATATAATACTCTTAATTTTTAAATAGAGTATATTCAAGGTAAATAATTAAAAAAACTATTTTTATATATTTTTTTACGATAAAGGGCAGTAATTATGCATGGATTAATATCAGATAGACCTCTTTTGATTTCTTCACTATTAGAGCACGCAGCTAGATATCATGGAAAAACAGAAATTATTAGTGCTGAAAGTAAAGATAAAATTACTAGGTCTAATTATGAAAATGTAAATATTAGATCAAAAAAATTAGCGCAGGCTTTAATTAAATTAGGAGCTAAAAAAGGTGATACCATAGCTACTATGGCGTGGAGTAATTTAAGGCATTATGAGTTATATTTTGGAGTATCAGGTATAGGGTCCATTTGTCATACTATTAATCCTCGATTATTTCCAGAACAACTCGTTTTTATAATTAATGATGCTAATGATAAGTTTTTATTTATTGATATAGATTTTATACCTTTAATAGAAAAGCTAATGGATAAAATATCGACAATAGAAAAAATCATTGTGCTATGTGATAAAGAAAATATGCCAGAATCTGAAATTATTAAAAATTTAATAAGCTACGAAGAATTAATTAATAATGAAAATGGAGATTTTGATTGGCCTATATTTGACGAGAAGACTGCTTCATCATTATGTTATACCTCTGGAACTACAGGAAACCCAAAAGGTGTTTTGTATGCCCATAGGTCAACTGTTATACATGCATTTGCGGCTGCAGCTCCTGATGCCATGAATCTGTCAGCTAGAGATGTAATAATGCCAATTGCACCAATGTTTCATGCTAATGCTTGGGCTATTCCTTATGTTACTACTATGATAGGTGCAAAATTAGTTTTACCAGGAAGACACCTTGACGGTGAAAGTGTACAAAGCCTTATTGAAAATGAAAAGGTTACGTTTACGGCTGCTGTTCCTACAATTTGGTTAATGCTTTTTGAATATTTAGAACAATCTGGTAAAAAACTAGAATCTTTAAAAAGCTGTGTTGTAGGAGGTTCAGCTTGCCCAAGATTTATGATGGAGAAGTTTTATGAAAAATATGGTGTAGAAGTATTACACTGTTGGGGTATGACTGAGACTTCACCTATTGGAACTATAAATAGACCTTTATCAAAACATGCTGGACAGAGTTTTTCAGAAAGATTAGATGTTGCAGTAAAACAAGGTAGGCCGGTATATGGTGTAGAAATAAAAATAACAGACGAAAGTGGTATTACTCTTCCAAATAATGGGAAAGATTTTGGTAATCTTTGGATTAGAGGGCCATGGATTTGTTCTGGATATCTAAATATTGAGAATAGTGAAACTCATGGAGAAGATGATTGGTTCATGACCGGTGATGTAGCTACTATTGATGAAGATGGTTTTATGCAAATAACTGATAGAACTAAAGATGTTATAAAATCTGGAGGAGAATGGATTAGCTCAATTGAGATAGAAAATTTTGCTGTGGGACATCCGTCAGTTTTGGAAGCAGGGGTAATTGGTGTTTTTCATCCAAAGTGGGATGAAAGACCTTTATTAATAATTGTAAAAAATGAAAATGCAGAAGTGTCTAAAGAAGAAATATTAGAATTTTTAAAAGATAAAATTGTGTCTTGGTGGATGCCTGATGATGTAGTTTTTGTTGACTCTTTACCTCATACAGCAACGGGAAAAATCCAAAAATTAGCTTTAAGGGAACAGTTTAAAGATTATAAATTTTAGATTTATGATTTAAAAAATACTTCAACAATCGTTGGGAGGGATTGTAGATGAAATTTGTCATAAATTTATTAATATTATTTGTGTTAATAATTAATGCATCATATGCGGATAATGAGCTTATTACTCTAGAAGAGTTGCGATCACTTGATTCTAAAATTGATAATATAGAAGTATCAGAAAATTATAAGGATATTTTAGAGGTTTATTCTTTAAATAATTTAGAGGGCTATGCTTTTTTGACATCAAGTTTTTCTGATGCTTTAGGTTTTTCTTCTGCAGAATTTAATATTTTAATTTATTTGTCTAAAAATGGCGAAATTTTGGCAGCTAAATTACTTTCTCATTCAGAGCCTTTATTTTTATATGATAAAGGTGAAGTTAGATATGAAGGCAAAGGTATTAATGAAAGCGTTCTATATAAATTTATTTTGCAATATAAGAATAAAAGTATTTCAAATTTAAGTATTAATTCAAAAAATAAAGATCATAATATTGATGGAGTTTCTTCAGCTACTATTACTTCCATATTAATGCATCAATCTATAATTGTATCAGTAAACAAAATTTTAAATATTATTGGTTTAAATAATAATCAGTCAGCTACTTTAGATCATAATAGTTTTACGCCTTTAAAATGGAATGAAATGCTAAAAGATGGCTCCATATCTAATAATAAAAGTTATTATTCAGAGCAAAATGGAACTATAAATTACAATTCTAATAACAAATTATTTTTAGATGTGTATTTTGCTTATGCTAATCCTGTGGGGATAGGCCAAAATATATTTGGAAAGACTGAATATTTAAAAAAATTTTTTAGAAGTGGACAAGATATAAACGACAAAGGTTTTTTTATTGCAACTAATGGAGAATTTTCGCTATTAGTGCCTAGAAAATGTTTAAAATATAAAACATCAATTAATATAAAAAATTGTGAGAAAAAAGGTTTAGCTAAAACTTATTTTGATAGATTTTATTTACAGCAAGGTACAAATAAATTTTATTTTAGAACTAGTGATAGAAAAAACTTTATGTTTACTAGAAATATAGAAGATTCTACGCCCAGGTTTTTTAATGAAATTTCTTTACTGTTTATAAATAATCCAGATAAATTTGACCCAGCTGAAGATAGCACGTTAGTTTTAAATTTTAATGCTCCTGAAAATAAAACACATGACTTAATTTTTATGCCTTACACTCCACCAAGTAGATTAATAATAGAACCTACTAATGTAAATTTAGAGAATGTTTCAGGTATCAATTGGTTAGATGTATGGAAACCACAAATACTTAATATTATCATTTTGATGATATTTATTTTAATTTGTAGTCTAGTTTTATATTATAAGGATATTCTAACAAGAAAACGCAAAATATTTTCATTTATAAGAATTACATGTTTATTATTTTGTTTGATATGGGTTGGATTTATTACAGGGGCTCAGCTGACTATAGTAAATATTTTTAATTATTTACAACTTATATTTGTGTCAAATTTTAATTATTCGGTTATTGTATTTGATCCATTGATTGTTGTTATATCAATGACTACAGCTCTATCATTTATAATTTTAGGCCGAGGTTTTTTTTGTGGATGGTTATGTCCATTTGGAGCCTTACAGGAAATTATTAATATTTTATTCCGTAGTTTAGGCATAATTCAATTTAAGATTAAAGAAGCATTTCATAGAAAGTTAATTTATATAAAATATATAATTTTATTTATAATAACTTTATTTCTATTTATAGATTTAGATACTGCATTATTAATGACTGAAGTTGAGCCCTTTAAGACTTCAATAACTTTGAAATTTCTCAGAGAATTTCATTATGTTCTTTACGCTATTACTTTATTATTTATATCTATTTTTATAAGTAGATTTTATTGCAGATATATCTGTCCATTAGGTGCAGCACTTACATTAGGCGGAAAATTAAGATTATTTAGTATTTTATTAAGGAGAAAGGAGTGCGGTAATCCTTGTCATTTATGTGAAAAATCATGTCCTACTCAAGCTATTAAAAATAATGGAAAAATAGATATGAATGAGTGCTTTTATTGTTTAGATTGTCAGGAAGAGTATTATGATATTCATAGATGTCCACCATTGGTGGTAAAGCAAAAGAAATTAGTTAGGTAATTATATGATAGTAAACGCCCTACAAAAATTAAAATCTTTTGGGTTTGAACCTAAAAATATTCTTGATATCGGAGCTAATAAAGGTAAATGGACCTTAGAAATTAAGAAAAAAGTATTTTCTAAAGCAGAGTTTACATTAATTGAAGCAATAGATTATGAAGAGCTAGAAAAATTAAGCCTAAAACACGATAATATTAATTATAAAAATATATTATTAGATGAAATTGAGCATCTTGTTACTTGGTATGAAAAAAGAAATACAGGAGACTCACTTTTTAGAGAAAACACAGGATATTTTGATGATTGTAAAGAAATTAAACGAACTACCACTACTTTAGATAAAGTATTTCAAAAAAATGAAGTTTTTGAATTAATAAAAATAGATTGTCAAGGTGCTGAAATTCCAATTTTAAAGGGAGGTAATATTTTAGTCCAAAAATCTTCAGTAATTATATTGGAAGTTCCCTTTATGGGAGAGTACAATATAGGTGCTCCTAATTTTTATGAACATATAAATTATATGGAAAATATTGGATATAGAGTTTTTGATATTGTAGAGCTTCATAGAGTAGATAATATTTTAATTCAAATTGATATAATTTTCATTAAAAAAGGACATGAATTTGAAAAAAAAGTAGATTTAATTATAAAAAAATTAGGAAGATAATTATTTATCGAAGGAATCAAATATGAAAAAAGAATTAGTTTTAATGACCATGGAAGACAAATTAGCAATTTTAATGTTAAATAACACCCCAAATAATTTATTAAATGATGAATTTTTAGATTCCTTAGAAAATAAAATTGCATTATGTAAGAAGAAATCTGCAAGAGCAATATTGATTTCTACAAAATTAAAACATTTTTCAGCAGGTGCAGATCCTAAATTTTTGTCCAAACCTAAATCAAATAGTGACCCTATGAGATTAATTAAAATCATAGAAAAAATAGAAGTACCGAGTGTATCAGCAATAAAAGGTGGAGCTTTAGGCGGAGGATTTGAACTTGCTTTAGGCTGTGATTTTATCATAGCATCAGATACTGCTAGAATAGGTTTAGTTGAAGCTTCTGTAGGGCTAATGCCATTATCTGGTGGAGTTCAACGATTAGTAAATAGAGTAGGAATTGCTAGAGCTAAAGAGATGACTATGTTTGGAAGAAGGTACGATGCAAAAACTCTAGAAAAATGGGGGGCAATAAATATGGTGGTGCCAGAATTAAAACTTTTAGATTCCGCAATATCTTTTTCTAAGCAACTTTCTACAGGACCTACTACATCATTTAAAGAAATTAAAAAAATTGCAAATATTACAGCTTTAAGTGGAATTAATGCAGCTGATAAACATATGAAAAAATCTAATAATAAAGTTTTAACTTCCGAAGATGCGAAAAAAGGAGTTTCTTTTTTAGCTGGAAAGTTAAATGCTATAAACTTTAAGGGAAAATAAAAATGTCTGGACCTTTAAAAGGTATAAAAGTAATTGATTTTACTAGAGTATTAGCAGGACCGCACTTTACAAAAATGCTTTCTGATATGGGAGCAGAAGTTATAAAAATAGAGCATCCAGAAACTGGAGATTTAGCTAGATTGGGTACTCCTATAAGTGGTAATTTCTCCCATTATTTTGTTCAGCAAAATATAGGAAAAAAATGTATTTCTTTAGACTTAAATAAGGCTGAAGGAAGAGAGATAGTCCGAAAATTATGTGTTGATGCAGATATAATTGCAGAAAATTTTAGACCCGGAACTTTAAGTGCTTTTGGCTTAGATTATGAGAGTATTAAATTATTAAACAAAAAAGCCGTATATGTTTCAATTAGTGGATATGGGCAAAATGGTCCACTAAGAGGAAGAGCCGCATTTGCACCTACAGTACATGCAGAGTGTGGAACTGCCCATACTAAATTTAAACATGTTGGTACGGCCTTAGATGATTTTTCTAGTATGCAAAGTGATTTTTCTCATGCAGATGTTTATACGGGATTAGAAGCCGCAGTGTCTTGTCTTGCTGCATTACATAATGCTGAAAAGACTGGAATAGGGCAACATATAGATGTTTCTTTAGCTGCAACAATGATAGCTGTTAATGAAAGAGCACATGCTGAATTAGCTGGTATGGATGATAGAGATGATGAACCATTTGCTTTATCTGCTCCTGACTCTCCTTACATAAAACTTTCAAATGGAGATATAGCAGTTATTGCAGCTAGTCCAATTTTAGGAGTTGTATTTACACGTTATGCACGAATGATGAGACGCTTAGATTTATTAGAAAATCCTCTATTTATCACAGCCAAATTACGTCGTAAGAATTTTAAAAAATTGATGAAAGAGGTAAATGATTGGGCGTCTACTTTTAGAACCATTGAAGATTTAGAAGCTCAAGTAGGAGAAGTAGGTTTGGCAGTAGGTAAATTAAACAGTATGAAAGATTTTGCTGAAGGAGATTGGGGGAGTTACTGGGGAGCAATCAGAGATATTGAAGATGGAGATGGAGGAATAATTAAAATACCAGGTTTACCTTGGAAGTTTTCTAAAACTAACTGTAATCCAGGCAATCATATAGCAACTAGAGGTATGGATAATAAAAGTATTTTAAAAAATCTTGGATATTCAGATAAAGAAATAAAAGGTTTTTATAATAAAGAAGTTATAGCGGAAGGAAAATTTTAATTATGTTCGATTTAAATTTAAAAGATAAAGTTGTTCTTATTACTGGAGGTAGTGATGGCTTAGGGTTTGCTTCTGCCAAGTTATTATCAGAACAAGGTGCTAAAGTTGTAATATGTGGCAGAAGGTTAGATTATCTTAAAGAAAAAGCTAATATAATTAGGGAAACAACAAATAACGAAATTTTAGATATTCAATGTGATGTCACTAATCCAGATCAATGTAAAAATTTAGTTCAACAAACTATTAAAAATTTTAATAACATTGATGTTTTAGTCAATAATGCAGGTTCTTCAGCAGCTTTTAGTTTTGAAGGTGTCTCAGATGAAGATTGGGAAGAGGATATTAATTTAAAGTTGATGGCAGCTATTAGAATGTGCCGATTAGTATTACCTAATATGAAATCTAGAAATTCTGGCTCAATAATTAATGCTGCAATTGGAGGAGGAAAAGCACCAAATGCTTCACAACTTCCGACATCCGTAACAAGAGCTGCAGGAATAAACTTAACAAAGTCTTTATCTAACGAGTATGCCCCATATAATATAAGAGTAAATGCTATTTGTATTGGATTGATTAAAAGTGCCCAATGGGAGAGAAAAGCTCACAATTCAAACGTAGAAACTTTATATAAAGAATTAGCAAAAAAAGTACCAATGGGTAAAGTTGGGGAAGAAATTGATTTTGCTAACTTAGTAGCCTTTTTATCATCGAATAGAAGCTCATTTATTACTGGTGCAGCAATAAATCTTGATGGAGGAATGTGTCCGGTAGTTTGAATAAAATTTTTATTTATTAAAGCTTGTAAGGTTATGTTAATTTAGTCAGTAAATATTAATAATGAATTTTAACTAAAGTATTATTTTTTTTACTTCCATTTATTAGCCAAATTGGTCTTTTAGAGTAATTTACACTATGTCCATCTTTTTGATCATGGTTTTTAACTTTTCGGTTAAAATTACTATGAGATGACATATATCTATATACAATTCCAGCTCTTCTATAAGGAGAATTATTTTGATAAGAACCATGAATTAAATTAGCATGATGTAGGGATACCTGACCTGGTTCTAATATTATATAATCTTTTGGTTTATTTTTTAAATATTGATCCTCGATCCCAGAATCTAGAGCTGTTTTATCATTATTAACGACATGTTTTAATGTTTCCCTTTTATGTGAGCCTGCAATTACAGTTAAGCAACCATTAATTTTTGTAGCTTTATCTGCAGCTATCCAAACAGAGCAAGTAGACATAGGCTGTATTGGCCAATAATGGGCATCTTGATGCATTGGAACCTTCATTCCATCATAAGCTGGCTTACAAAATATTTGACTACCCCATAATAATATATCGTCGCCTAGAATTAATTTAATTATATTTATTAATTCTTTAGTATGAGCTAATTTTAAAAAATAATTATGATTAATATTATTTAATTCTCCTTTAGTTCCTCCTTTAATATGTGGACAAACTATTTGTTCTGGACGTATATTTGGGTTTTTTAAAAGTATTTGATCAATATTTTTTTTAAGAAGTTGGACTTGTTTTGAAGAAAATTTCCAAGAAGGAGTTATATAGCCATTATCATGATATTTTTTTAATTCTTTATCAGTAATAGTCATTTTTATAAATAATCTCTATTCGAATTAAATTTAATATTTTTGTCTAACACACCTTCTCCAGGAACATAGTTAACTTCTAATCTAATCCCATCTGGATCTTCGAATAATATATAATAATAACCAGGAGCCCAATTACCTTCCATTGGGCCGCGAATAATTACTGCCTTCATCTCTTTAAGTTTATTACCTAATAAATCTATATCTTTTCTTTCTCTGGCTCTAAAACAAAAATGATGAAGTCCTATATTATTTTGGTTAAAGTTAACACTATCTAAATTTTCATCGATTTGTTGAATCATTATTCCTGTTCTTGCGCCTACATGATAAATTGATTTATCGCCCTCATGTACTCGGGTTAAACCAAGAAAAGGTAAAAGCGTATTGTAAAAAACTTTTGATTTAGATATATTTTTTACCGATAAAGCTATGTGAGCTATTCCATTGATATTTAACACAGTTTTTTTTCCTAATTAATATTATACATTTAAACATTTTATGCTTTAATTACTTTATAGTTATAACATAAGGAATTTATTATGAAAGTATCTAGTATAGACACACTAAGAATAGAAGAATTCCCAAATCTACTTCTTGTAGAAGTAAAAACTGATAGTGGTCTTATTGGATTAGGAGAAACCTTTTATGGTCCAGCTTCTGCAGAAGCGCATATACATGAAATAATTGCGCCATATCTTCTAGGAAAAGATCCATTGAATATTGAATTACATCAAAAAAATTTAATAGGTTATACTGGTTTTATTGGAGCATCTGCAGAAAGAAGAGGTTCTTCAGCTATCGATATAGCTTTATGGGATTTATGGGGACAAGAAACCTCTCAACCAATTTGTAATCTTTTAGGAGGAAAGGTTAGAGATAAAATTAGAGTCTATAATACATGTGCTGGTTCACATTATATTAGAAAGCTACCTACACAAGGTACAAGTAATTTTGGTCTAGATAGTAAAGAAAAATTTGAAGATTTAGATGCTTTTTTGAATAGTCCTGTTGATTTAGCTTATTCTCTTCTAGATTCTGGAATAGATGCTATGAAAATTTGGCCCTTTGACTTTGCTGCTGAGAAATCAAGAGGACAATATATTTCAGCTGAAGATATGAAAATTGCCCTTTCACCATTTAATAAAATTAGAAAGGAGCTAGGAGATAAAATAGATATAATGGCTGAATTGCACTCTATGTGGAATAAACCCCAAGCAATTAATATCTGCAAAGAATTAGAAAATTATAATCTTTTATGGATAGAGGATCCGGTTTTTATGGATCATTTATCAAGCTTAAGGGAAGTTTGTAATAATACTTCGGCTCCTATTGCTGTTGGGGAAACAAGAGGAGGAAGAGCAGATTATAGATCTTTATTAGAGCTTAATAGCCTTTCTCAAATAATAATGGATATTTCTTGGGGAGGAGGATTTTCAGAAGCTAATAAAGTGTCTTCAATGGCTGAGATATGGCACTTACCAATAGCATTTCATGATTGTACAGGACCAGTTACTTTGACTGCTAGTACTCATCTAGCATTAGCAAATACTAATTGCTACATACAGGAAATGGTTAGAGCTTTCTATTATGGTTGGTATGATAATTTGGTTACTGCTTTACCACCTGTAAAAAATGGTTTTATTACAGTTCCAGACGGAAATGGATTAGGACTATCATTAAATGAAGATGTTTATAAAAGAAAAGATATTCATATAAAATCAAGTAAGAACTAGCTCATTAAAATTTTATGGTGTACTTCTGAAATAACTTTATGATTTGCTATTGCATCTTGATCCAAATCAAATTTAGGAGGAGTTTCATGTATAAAATTTTTATATTTATCTTTTCCTCTAACTAAAAGAGCAGAATCCTTAGTATTAATTGCTTTAGTTTGTCTTACTTTAGGAGTTGTATATCTAATAGCAATTCCAATTCGCCTATCTTGAGTAGTATTAATCTTTGATGAATGTGCCAGTTTTACATGATGTAATGAAATTTCTCCTGCATTTAAAGGCATAGCAACTGATTCATACTTTGATAAATCCATATCTATTTCTTGACCACGACTTAACAAATTATTTTTATTAAAAGTTTCAATATGCCCTAAGTCTTTCCATTTATGGCTTTTGGGTATAACTTCCATAGGTCCTGTTTTTAAGTTTGCATTAGACAATGCAAGCCAAGCTGTAACTATATCATCCGGTTCAAGACCCCAATATCCTGAGTCTTGATGCCATGATACAAAAGTATTATCATTTGCCTCTTTAATAAAAAAATTAGAACTCCAACATAATATATCTGGACCTAATATATCTTCAATAACATCTAAAATTTTTTCATCATTAACAATATCGTTAACCCATTTGAACAATAAATGAGATTTATGTCTATCATTACCAGAAATTGTTCTTCCTTTAGATTTTTCAAATTCTTCTAAATTTTTTCTGTATAATAAAGCTTTTTTTTCAGTCATTATTTTAATTGGAAACAAGTAACCATTTTCGTTAAAAAACTCTTTTTGATTTTTTTTTAAAATTTTTGCCATAGTTTTATTTTATCCAATTTTTTTTAAAAAGTCCTCTATTAAACCCTCAGGAGTAGATATTATATGCTCTTTTTTGGGGAATTCTCCTGATTGAACTTCTTTTATAAATTGCCTAAAGCCATCAATTCTTTCTAATTGCATTTTTTGTTTTAGTTCATAAAAGTTTTTGTACTGTTTTGAATGTCTTACATATGGAGGACCATTATTACCTAAGATATCATCGGCAAATAAAAATTGGATATCTCCACCTTTTCCTGCACCAATAGATGAAGTTAATAGAGAAGTCTTTTTACTAATTTCTATTAATAGATCTTCAGGAATTACTTCAACTTCTACAGCATAAGCACCTGCACTCTCAAAAGTTTTAATTTGATTATAAATCCAAATAGCTTCATCTAATGTTTTTCCTACAGCTTTTAAACCTCCAGTCCAAGTACTTCTTCTAGGAACTAAGCCTGCATGCCCTTGAACAGGAATACCAGCTTTTGTTGCAGACTCAATAAATTCTGGACTCCATTGCGTCATAACTGCATCTGCACCGATTTCCATGGCTCTATAACCTAGTCTTACTGCCTCGTCTTTTGTTGCAGCCGCTATTAATGGGCACGAAAAAGCCATAAATGTATTAGGAGCTGCATTTCTTATAGCTATTGCTAATTCCGGGTTTTTAGGGTCAAACCTTACTTTCATTGTGTCTATACCTGCTTCCTCAGCAGCAGCCGCCTCTTCAACTGAAAAGGGAACAGTTTCCGTTAAGGTCTTTTTTCCTTTTTGATCTCTTAAGTCTTTAACAGTATAATTTCGAGTTCCGTAAACTCCACCAACAGTCATAATTCTTTTTAGACCATTTTTACTTGCTTCTCTTGAAGGTATATTCCCATCACCGGTTGCATGACTAGCCATATTTTTCCCCTTATCTATTATTCTGAAATAACTTCTTTAACACCATCAACTGTTTCTTTAGCCGTCTCTTTTGTCCATTCATACGCATCACTTGCATTCTGTTTTATGGCATCATAAGTAGAGCAAGAAGTAATAAATAATAAACTGAGCGATATAATTAAAATTTTCATTTTTTATTTCCTTATTATTATTTTTTTTATTTAAATATATTAAGGATAAATTTTTGTCATGTATAGGATTTAAATTTAATTATTAAAAAATTAAAAACTATCTTATACTTAAAGTCATTAATAGAGGGATATTTATGCAAACATTTAGAAGAATAATTTTAGATAATAAAATTAAAACGGTATATGGAAATGATGGTATATATTCAGAAATTAATAATTCATCTCAGAAATATAAATTATTAGCACCTGTTGAACCTAATGTAATAGTTTGTGTTCATTTAAATTATAGAAGTAGACTAAATGAACTTAGAAGAGTTCAGCCAGATGCTCCTACATATTTTCTTAAGCCAACTTCATGTATTAATAGTCATTTAGGTGAAGTAATTCGACCTTTAGGTTGTAAATTTTTAAATTATGAAGGAGAAATAGCTTTAGTAGTTGGGAAGACAGCTAAAAATATAGATTTAAAAAACGCAACTGATTATATTTTAGGTTATACGATTGCAAATGATTTTGGTTTACATGACTTTAGAGATACAGATGAAAATAGTATGGTAAGAGTGAAGGGAACGGATACTTTAGGCGCTGTAGGTCCAGATGTGGCAGTAAATTGGGATTATAAAGATAAGAATATTACTACTTATGTAAATGATAAAATAGTTCAAAAATCAAACACTAATGATATGCTATGGTCTCCAGAATATTTATTAGCAGATTTATCAAAATCTATTACTTTTAATAAAGGCGATTTAATCCTTACAGGAACTCCTGCAAATTCTAGACCAGTAGAGCCAGGATCAATAGTTAAAGTAGAAGTAGAAGGTTTAGGAGTATTAAAAAATAAAATAGTAGAAGGAGAAACATCTTTAACTAAAGGGGTTGGCGCTATGCCAAAAGATTCTAACCATATTCGTTCTATTTCACTGGGCTCAGATAATAAATAATTAAATATAAGGAGGTTAGCGTGTTAGAAATAGATTCAGGTAATTACTTAAAAGCATGGAATAATAGATCAATTCATAAAAATATTGATAGTTTATTAATCCCAAAGGACAAAAATGAGGCATATAAAATTCAAGAGAGCTATGAAACAGTAAGTAATAGTACTCTTTTTGGATGGAAAATTGCTGCGACAAGTATTGATGGGCAAAAACATATTGGAGTAGATGGACCATTAGCAGGAAGGTTGTTGAAAGAAAGGTATAATCAATCAGGGGCCTCGCTATCATTAAATAAAAATATAATGAAAAAAATAGAAGCTGAGTTTGCGTTTAAACTGTTAAATGATATTCATCCTAGGTCTAATGAATATACTATTGATGAAATTTTAGATAGTATAGATAGTGTGGTACCAGCTATTGAAATTCCTGATTCAAGGTTTTTGAATTTTGATAAAGTTGGAGGTAATCTAGCAATTGCTGATAATGCTTATGCTGGTGATTTTATATTAAGTGATAATTTCAATTCTGATTTTAAAAATATAGATTTTAAAAATTTTAAAGTTAATTGTTACAAAAATAAGGAGTTAGCTGAAATTGGAATTGGTAGTAATGTTTTAGGAAACCCCCTTAAAGCACTTACGTGGATTATAAATGAACTAAGTTCCTTAAATATTAATTGTAAGAAAAACCAAATAATTTTGACAGGAACCTGTATTAAACCATTAACTGTCGAGTCTGGCGATCATGTGATTATGGATTTTTTTGAACTTGGTAAAGTAGATTGTCATTTTACTTAAACAATAACCAATCCTCTATTAATTGTTTTACTGTATAATTAATTTTAAAATTAATATCTTTTTTTAAACTTTGCCAATTCATAATTGGATATGTAGCACCAATTCCATTGATGTTAATTTCTAGATTATTATTTTTATAACTTTTATTAAATTCTTTTACTAATTTTAAAGCACTAGTTCTTAAAGATGGACAATTATATATATTCTTCAATTTACTATTAGTTTTAATCATTTTAATAACTATATCTGCAGCATCTTTTATATATATTACATCGAGAGGTGTTGATGGCATTTCTATTACTGTTTTTGTATTTCTTTGCATTGTAGCTAAAGCCATATCAGATATGCCTGCAGCAACTCCTCTATAATTTAATCCCGGTCCTATTATAATTGGATACCTTATGCCAGTAATATTCATTCTATAATTTTGTATGTAATAATCAGCCACTTGTTCGGCTATTAACTTAGTTAAACCATAATTAGTGGAAGGTTTTAAATTTGAATTCTCTTTTATCGTTTTTCCTGAATAAAGACTTTCTTCTCCAAATACAACAGTAGAGCTAGCCCATATTATTTTAGTATTGTTATATTTTAAGTTGTCTAACAAATTTGCAAAACCTGTGACATTTATATTTATTGCTTGATCAAAGTCTTCATTAGCAGCTTTTAAGAGACCGTTACCAGTGCCTCCATATGCTGCTAAATGAATAATATAATCCCACTCTTCAGCTTTTAGAGCTCTAGACAATGCCTTTTTGTCTAAAGTGCTAAATTTAAATAAATGTTTAGTTTTATAATTTTTTAAAGGTTTTTTATTTAAGGATGGATCTAAAATAGAGATGCTATATTTTTTTAAATCAAATTTATTTAGTATTGCTTGTCCTAAGAATCCATTTCCGCCAATTATTAATATGAATTTTTTTTTTACCATTTTTCAAAATAAACCATTTATTTATATAATTTATATCTTATATGTTATTATTACGTAAAATGTGTATAATTCATATATTATTTCAATTATTATTTAGTAATATTATTTGGAGGCATTAATGGAGTTAGATGATATTAAACCAGATGAAAAATTAATAAAATTTAGAAAGTCTTATAGAGAACAGATTGATGGTTGGTATAATGGCTCTTTGCATGTAGCGATTATATATTCAATTGGTGGTTTATTATTATACTATTATATAACTGGCTTAAATAGTATAGTTGCTTTGGAACTTATTATAATTCCTATTACTTTTATAGTATGTAATATTTTTGAATGGGCTTTACATAAATATGTAATGCATAAGCCTCAGAACTTTCCTGGAGCTCGAGCTATTTATTCTAGGCATACTCAGCAACATCATCAATTTTTTAGCAAAGATGAAATGCGTTTTGCAGGAGCTCATGATTGGAGAGTAACATTTTTTCCTCCTTATGCATTAATAGTTTTTACATTAATGTCAATACCTGGATTACTCATACTATCTTGGCTATTTTCTCCTAATACTGGGTGGTTATTTATTATAACTACAACAGCAATGTATCTAATTTATGAATCGATGCATTTTTGTTGTCATATAGGTGATAATTTTTTATTGAGAAATTTGCCGTTTGTAAATACTTTAAGACGACATCATGCAGCGCATCATGACCAAGGCGTAATGACAAAAGTAAATATGAACTTAACTTTTCCTATAGCTGATTGGTTATTTAAAACCTCTGATCTTGATAGAAGTCTTTTAGGACATCTTTTTAACGGTTATAGTGAAAAATATAAAAGGTAAAAACATGCCAACTAAATATAAAGTTATTTTGACAGCTCTGGTTATAATTGTTGGTTTTGTAGCTATTATTATTGAAAACCCAGATTTATCAAGAGTTGCCTTTTTATATGATTATTATCTTTTACAAACTTCTTTATTATTAAAAAAATATGCAAGCGTATTAATTATACTTATTATTCAATTTTTAATGGTGATAGGTTTATGGATATTTCCTGAGGCAAAAGGTAAAATATCAATTAAGGATATAAAAAGTGAATAATATTAATGTATCTAAGGAATTATCAGAAGACGGAATACTATCAGTAATTATAAGAAATCATAATAAACGCAATGCATTATCTGATGGTATTAAATTAGAATTAGAAAAAATTGCTCTTGAATTAAGAGATATGACAGATGTAAAAGCTGTTATTCTTTCTGGTGAAAAAGGTAATTTTTGTTCTGGAAATGATATAAAAGAGAAAAATGCCTTTGGTGATGGATTAGATTTAGAAAAGGCTAGGCAGAAAAATAGGGTAGGTTTAAGAATGTGTGATGCTTGGACAAATATTCCTCAGATTACTGTAGCTTCTATAAATGGAGCATGTATAGGTGGAGGAGTATCACTAGCATTATCATGTGATTTTAGGTTTTGTGCTCCATCTTCATATTTTTATGTTCCTGAGATTGAGTTAGGTTTTACATATGCTTGGGGAACAATTCCTAAATTGGTATCTATAATTGGTCCTTCAAAAGCAAAATTATTAACTATTGCGTGTAAAAAAATAAACACAGATACATTATTAGAATGGGGTTTATGTGAAGAGGTTTCAGATAACCCATTAAGTACTTCTATAGACTTTTTAAAAAAAATTATTGTAAAACCATTAGTAGCTCAACAAATGGTCAAAGAATCAATAAACAGGCAATTTAGTATGAATCAAATATCTATTTTAGAGCAAGATCAAGTATTATTGACACGAAAATTTAAAAGTAGTTAAAACAATTATTTAGTATTAATTTGCCAGGATTGTAATATTAATGTATGTTTTTACAGCGGATTTTTAGTAGGTCAACTGGGGGACCAAGCCGCGCTGTATTAATACAGTTTTTTGAAGAAAACTACAATATGTAGTTATTTATGGAGTTTATTACCAGTCGAATGTATGAATTTACAATTTTGATCTCCTAAATTATAAGATAAGGAAAAAGATATGCCTGTAGGTATTGTTAAGTGGTTTAACCCTAAAAAAGGTTATGGTTTCATTAGTCCAGAGGATGGCGATAAAGATGCATTTGTTCATATTACAGCTGTTCAAGGCGCAGGACTAGATACTCTTAATGAGGGAGATAAAGTAGAATATGAATTAGTAGAAGGCCAAAATGGTAAAGCTTCTGCTGATAATTTAAAAATTGTTACTTAATAATTAATTTATTCTATTTAAATTTCAGGATTATAATTTTATATAATCCTGAAATTATTTTTTTATTATATCTTTTTTTACAAAGAAAATTGTTCCAAAAATAATTAGACAACTACCTATTATTATATTGTTAGTCATAATTTCGCCATAATAATACCAACCTACTAATGCAATCAATGGAAGTCTTATGTAATCTATTGGTAAAATAATCGATGCATCTGATTTTTTTAGGGCATTTGTTAGCGATAGGTGGGCAAGTAAGGAAGTAATTGTAAGAAATATTATTATTGGCAATTCATTTACTATATTAAAATTTATTTTTCCAAATATTAAAGAGCCTATAATTGATAGCGGAAGTTGAATTAGTGACATAAAAAAAAGTATTGATAAAATACTATCTGTCTCAGTTAGTTTTTTAGTAAAGTTATGTGCGAATGCATAGGCAATTGCAGAAAATAATACTATTATATTATATATATTAACCTGATTGCTATCAGGCAATAATATAGTAAATGTTCCAATTATTCCTATTATTAGAAATAATACTTTATTAAAAGTTATTTTTTCTTTTAAAAACAGTATAGCAATAATAGAAGCCCATACTGGCATAGTAAATTCTAGTGAAAATACAAGCGCTAATGGTAGTATAGTTAATCCCCAAGTCCAGCAAGACTGTCCAATAAAGTGGAAAATATTTCTTATAAAATTAATACCTAGTTGGTCGCTATTTAACTTAGAGTTTTTATTTATAAAAAATATAATTACTAAAATTATTATACTAAATAAATTTCTAAAATTTTGAATTTCAAATGAACCATATTTATAGCTTAATTCTCTAATGCATAAAGCCATAATAGTTATATTTATGATGAAGCCAAACATCCATAATATACCAATGATATTATTATTTTTTATAATTTTTTGCATAATTAATTTTAATATAATAATTATTATTAATCTAAAATTATTTTTAATTGTTATTTTTTTTAATAAGATTAGTCTTAATTATATATTTGGATAATTTAATGATTAATTTAAGATTAAATAAATATGAAAATAATAAAAATTTCTTTTTAAAATCTGCTATTGTAGTAAGCTTTATAACACTTTTTTTACTTCTACTTGCTGTATGTGGGTATAGGTATAATTATTTTACCGTAGGGTATTCTTTATTATTTTTAACAAAGTATGCAGTGTATTGCTCTGTTATTGCATTAGCTTTATCTTTAATTTCTATTGGTTACTCATTTAAGCTTTATAAGAAGTTTCTAAATTTAGTAGTAGGCATTTTTATTTTAGCTCTTAATTTAACAATTATTTCTTTTTTTTATTATCAAATTTTGAACCTAAGAAGTAACCCCATGATTAATGATATTAGTACTGATTTTAATGATTTATTAGAATTTAAGGTGTATAAAGGTCATAATTTACCCAAAGATGAACAATATCTTATTCAAAAGTATGGTGGTTTTAAACTTCCTAATTATGATATAACACCACTATTATTAAGTAATGTTTCAAAGGAATTGATATTTAATAAGTCCTTATTAATACTTAAAAATATGGGGTTAGAAATTACTTATGAAAATTTAGAAGAAGGCATTATTGAAGCTGTAGAAAAAAGTTTTTGGTACGGCTTTAAGGATGACCTAATTATACGTATTGAAGAATTAATATCGAGTAATATACTGATAAATGCAAGATCAGCTTCTAGAGTTGGTAGAAGTGATTTTGGAAAAAATAGTAAGAGAATAAAAAGTTATTTTTTATTGCTGAAATCAGAATTATAAATTAATCACATGTAATGCATTTATATTCTATTATATCGTCCTCATCAGCATCGAATTTTAGGCCTGTCCATCTTCCTTTATCATCATAATTAATATAATATTTTACTTTCCCATCTATATACCAAGTATTACTATCAGTTTGCTCAACATCAATCTCTAAAACTTCACCATTTAATGTATTAAGAAGGTACTTACTCCTTATCTCATAAGGATGCCAGTGATCAGAAGGAAATATATTATTTCCTTCATGAATATAAACCTCATTCTCTTCATTGGTAATTTCAATTTTATTTTCGTCAATTCTTTTAACTAAAATAGAATAATCATTTCCATCATCATCAATATTTATAATATTTTCTTGTAACTGATTATTTTTCCAGATAGAAGTAGACGAGTATTCAAATATATAATCTAAGAATAAAAGATACCTAGCCTTAATATAAGCGCTAGAGATAACATTAAAACCATCGCTAGTTTTCTGAAATTCTACTTTATGCCATCCTACTTCTTTTTCATTTCTTATAATTATAAATTCTTGCTTATAATTATCATAAAGACAAAATGGAAAATTATTAGACTTTATACAGTCATCATCAAAGCTATGTACTTTAAAGCTTATAATTATTATCAGTAATGTGTATAATAAAATTCTCATATTAATAGTATACTTATCAATTATTATTATATTAACTTAGATCTTATTATTGATTACCATGAATAGAAATTAAACGGAATAATTATTTTTATGTTTAAAAATTATTTAATATTAATTAGATGGCATCATTGGGTAAAAAATTTATTAATATTTTTTCCTTTATTATTAAGTTTTAATGAATATACAAATTTAAGTATTATTAATTCAATATATGTTTTTATTGCTTTTTGTCTCGTTGCTAGCGGTATTTACATTTTTAATGATATTAAAGATATAAACTTAGATAAAAATAATACAAGAACTAAAAATAGACCAATTGCTAGTGGAGCAATATCCTATAAAATCGGATACATATTATCTATATTATTAATAGTTTTATCATTATCATTAATAATATTATTTGTACCTAAATGTCTCATTTATATAATTTTATATATATTAATTAATATTCTTTATACTATGTATTTAAAATATTTAGTATTTTTTGATATAATTTCAGTTAGTTCAGGGTTTTTAATTAGAATTTTAGCAGGAGGAATTGCTTCGGATATATCTCAGTCAATATGGACATTATTGATAGTTGGTTTTGCTTCTTTGAGTTTGGCGACAGGAAAAAGATTAGGACAGTTAGTAATAAATCCTAATTATTTATCAGCAAATTGGAATCTTATGTTGTTAAAAGTTATATTACTAATTTCAATATTATTAACTTTGTTGTTTTATGGACTTTTTTCATTTGATTCTAATGTAGCTTTAAGGCATGAAAGTGATATTATATGGATATCATTTCCAATTATAATAACAATTTTTATGAGGTATTTATATATAGCCTGGAATGGTATATATCTTGGAGACCCAACTGATTCAATTTTGCGAGATAAAATATTACAATTATTAGCTTTTATTTGGATTATTATAATATTTTATGTCTTTATAATTTAATACTATTATTTTATATATTTGTTATAATTGAAATAGGGCGATTAACTCAGGGGTAGAGTGTCTCGGTGACATCGAGGAAGCCATTGGTTCAAATCCAATATCGCCCACCATATGTAAAGGTAAATTATGAATTGCACATTATTTATTTGTATTAGTTTCGTTTTATTTATTAATGTTAATTTTGCTTATTCTTACGATGATGAAGATGTAAAATATTTTTTAAAAAATAGTGAATGTAATGAATGTGATTTAAGTAATTATAATTTTGAAAATAGTTATCTAGATCAAGCTATTATTAATAACTCTAATTTAACTAATACAAATTTTAATAATGCTAAAATGGCTAATTCTCAAATAAAGAATTCAGATTTTACAAATTCAACATTTATTAAAACAGATATGCCTACTACAAAAATAGAAAATAGTATTTTTACGAATGTTAATTTTGAGGAAGTAAACTTAACTTCTTCAACAATTAGTGATTCAAATTTTGTAAAAGCTAATTTTAATCTTGGTAAAATGTTTGGCGTTATTATAAATTCATCTATCTTAGACGAAGCAATTATTACAAATGCCAATATGCAAAAAGCTACTTTATCTTTATCTTCCTTTATTAAAGTAAATTTTAATAAGTCATTATTATCATTATCTTTAATGGATTCGACAAATTTATCTTCTTCTAATTTAGCTCAAAGTAAAGCTAGGGGAGTAAATTTTTCTAACTCTAATTTAGAGTCTGCAGATTTATCATATGCTTCATTTAGAAGGTCTGTCTTCATTAAAAGTAATATGAAAAATGTTAAATATAAGGGAGCTAATTTTTATAAATCAGTTTTTACTGGCGCTGATATGAGTACAATTATGTCTGAGAATATTCATTTCAAAAAGTCAATTTTGTGTAAAACTAAGATGAAAGATGTAATAATTAACCGAGACTGTAGAAATTAATCTATACTTGAAGTAACTTTTTCTTGCAGTAAGTTTTTAATCTCATGATCTTTATAATCAATTTCTTTTAATATTTCTATGCTGTTTTGACCTAAAAGTGGTGCTAATTGTTTACCGTTTATAGGGCTATCAGAATAAATAGGAGCTGGTCTTGGAGATCTAATATTTCCAAAGAATTTACTATCATGAAACTCTATTATATTGTTTTCAATAATTTGTTCATTTTCCAAAAGTTCTGTTCTACTTAAAATAGGGGCACTAGGAACTTCATTTTCATGTAATTTTGTTAATATATCTATAGAATTATGCTTTTTTATTTCTTCAGCAATTAATAGTCTTCGCTCAGTTTTATTATCAAATCTAGCTCTTGGAGTATTAAATCTTGGATCACTTAGTAAGTCTTTTCTATCGAATGCATTACACATGCCTAACCATTCTTTATCCGTCACTGCACCAGCAGTGATATATTTATTATCTTTTGTTTTGAATACAAGATCTAAGCCCATTTGGCCTTTAGATGGGTCTCCTTCCTCTCCTACAAATGATAATGATGCGCTCCCTTCAGGCCATAAATAAGCAACCATTACATCAAGCATAGCAAGTTTTATATGTTGGCCAGTTCCATATCTTTCTTTATAAAATAGGGCAGAGCTTATGGCTTGTGCTGCTGCCATTCCTGTTGTTTTATCAGGAATAATAGTTCTAACCATTTTTGGAAAATTTGTTTTTTGATCTCTTTGAATATCTGCAAGCCCAGATAGAGCTTGAATAACTGGGTCATAAACTCTTTGATTTGAATATGGTCCTTTTTCCCCAAATCCACTAATAGAAGTATAAATAATTTCTTTATTTAATTTCTTCACTTCTCCGTAACTGAGACCCATCCTTTTCATAGCTCCCGGTCTAAAATTTTGAACTAAAACATCAGCTTTTGTAATAAGTTTTTTAAGAACAGTGATGCCTTTAGGGTCTTTTAAATTAAGTGTAAGAGATCTTTTACTTCTATTTGCGCATAAAAAAGATGTAGTCATTCCATTTTTTGATGCACCAACTTTTCTGGTCAATTCACCTGTTAACGGTTCAATTTTAATCACATCTGCGCCTTGGTCACCTAGCATCATTGTGCAAACTGGGCCAGAGATCATTGCAGTTAAATCTATAACTGTAATACCTGATAATGGACCATTATTTTTCATCTTATACTCTTTTTTATTTTTTTTGATTTTCTAATATATACTTTTCTAATGTTGGCTGTCCATAGCTTTCTATCATAGCTTTTATATATTGGGTTCTTTTCACTGCACGTTCAAAATAATTATTTATTTTATCACTTTTAATTTCTATTTTATAGAGTTTGACAACTTGTAGACAGCTCATAAACATTATATCAGCGCAACTAGGACTATTTCCAAGCAACCAATTATTATTTGGAACATCTCTATCACAGGCTAGTAACATCCTATTTACATGTTCCTTAGCCGTTTTAACGGCATTAGGAGCTTCTCCATATAAATTTGATAATCCTCCATTTTCTACTGATTGATGTCTTCTCATAATATAAACACCAAGTGAGTCTAATTCCATAGCACACATATATGACCATTCATCAATTTTAGCTATGTCTTTTGCTGAAGTAGGTACGTAAAAGTCTGAAGGTTTTTTAAAATTGTATACAACATAATTCATCGCTGCAACACTTTCACTTATACCTATATCATTATGTCTAAAAAAAGGAATTTTACCTTTTGGATTCATGTCTAAATATTCATTTGTCTGCGTTTCACCTGTTCTAGAACCTATTTTATAGCTCTTATACTTTAAATTAAATTCTTCAAGTGCCCAATAGATTCTAAAAGGTCTAAATGTTTTGAAACCCCATACTTCTATTAGATCACTTTTCATTTTAGCCCCTCTTAAAATGCATATTTGTAGTTAAAAATTAACAATTGTTATTACAATTAGATTATAGGATATATTACATCAAAAAAATTTAAAATATTTTTATTTATTATTAAGGAACATTTTTGTCTGATTTAAATTATAAAAATTTAGGTATGTTTTTAATCATTTTATTTGGTTTTGTTTTAAATGTAGTTAGCATGCAAATAGTGGGTTCTTCGCTAAGGCATCTGCAGGGTGCACTTAACGTTGGTTTAGACCAAGTATCATATGTTATGTCTGCATATTTAATTGCTGAAGTTGTAATAATACCATTTGCAGGATGGTTATCAAGATTATTATCTATTAGAGTCTTATTTTTTATCGCTTTATCGGGCTTTTTAATTGCTTGTCTAGGTTGTGGCTTAACAAATAATTTTTATTTATTAGTAACGTTTAGAATAATGCAAGGATTTTTTGGTGGAGCCTTAATGCCTCTAATGTTTTCGTGCATTTACATTTTATTCACACCTAAGCAATTACCATTTGCATTAGCTTTAACAGCTACTATAGGTTGGTCTTCAATTGCATTTGGTCCTGTAATTGGTGGTTTTATGACTGAAATGATAAGTTGGAGGTGGATGTTCTTATTTAATTTACCTATTGGTATAATAATTTTAATTTTTGCTTATTTTTTTGTAGACTTAAATGATAAAGAGCCGGAATTAGCTAAAAGAATAGACTATTATGGAATCGCATTATTAGCTGTTGCATTATTATCATTATTAATAATGTTACAAGAAGGTTCAAGATTAGATTGGTTATTCGCAACCGAAATTAGAATTGCCACTATTATTTCAATAACGTGCTTTATTCTTTTTATAATTAGAGAACTAACGACAAAGCACCCAATAATTGATTTAAAAATATTCGGTGATAAAAATTTTGTAATAGGATGTGTAAATGTAATAGTTTTTGGAATAATTATATATGCTCCTATTTTTCTTTTACCAGTTTATTTAGGAGAAGTTCGAAGGATTGGTCCTTGGGAAATAGGAATGATGGTTTCAGTAATGGGAATGGCTTCTATGTTAATAGGACCATTTGTTGGAATTTTACTTAATTTTTTTGGTCCTAAGTTATTAATTATTAGTGGATGTCTTTTTGCTATAGTTGGAACTTGGCAACTATCTTTTTTGACATCTGAATTTGGGTTTGAGGAACTTTTTATTCCTCAAGTTTTAAGAGGAATTGGCTCACAATTATTATGGATTGGAAATCAATATTTGGCAATGCAGTTTGTATTACAGTCTGGAGTTCAAAATGCTGCTTCAGTATTTAATCTAGTTTTAAGAGGTGGTGGCGCAGTATCAATTGCAGTAGCAAATATATTTTTAGAGAAGTTAAGCAAAATATCATATGGTGATATATCTAATATAATCTCTGATGGAACTCAAATTATATCAGGTATAACACAAAAAGTGGAAGGAATATTTAGCAGTTTGCCTATGATTTCTAACTTGGATCCAAATTATAAAACTATTATTGCAACTGAAATGCTAGGCCAAAGAGAAGCTTTTATAATAGCTGTTAATAATATTATGTTCATTATAGTTTGGATTGCATTTATTCCAATAATATTAATTCCCTTATGTAAAAAAGGGGTAAATAATAATTAGCCTCTTCTTTCCATATAGCCTTGTTCGGCATAGGGAGCTCTCACTCTTACGTCCTCTTTAAATTTAATCCATGAATTATAAATTTTTTTATTTATTGCACCATCATTAGCCGTTTCTGCAACAACCTCTTCGCTTATTTTAAACATAGTATCATAAACTTCTTTTGGAAAATTATTCATGATAACTCCATGTGTATCTACTAATTTTCTTTGTGCTGCACTATTGCCGTATGTAAATTCTGCTAACATTTTATTATTTTCTGAAACAGATGCATGCTCAACAATTTTTTGTAAATGCTTAGGTAGTTTATCATATTCTTCCTTATTTACCATACATTCGGCTTGAGTTCCTGGTTCATGGAAACCAGGTCCATAATAATATTTTGCTACTTGGTAGAATCCAAAAGCCAAATCATTGTAAGGGCCAACCCATTCAGTAGCATCTATAGCGCCTGATTCAAGTGATGGCATAATTTCTCCTCCTGGCATTGAAACAGCTGTGGCACCCATTCTGTTAATTACTTCAGCACCTAGCCCTGGCATTCTCATTTTTAAACCTTTAAAATCATCAAGTGATTTTATTTCATTTCTAAACCAGCCTCCCATTTGCACTCCAGAATTTCCTCCTAAAAATGCTTTTAAATTAAAATTAGAATAAAGTTCGTCCCATAATTCTTGTCCGCCACCATAATGTATCCAAGCATCTTGTTCTTGTGCCGTTAAACCTCCAGGTACTGTCGCAAAAAAAGGTGTTGAACGATTTTTATTAATCCAATAATAACTTACACCATGGCTCATTTGAGCTGTCCCTTGACTTACTGCATCAAAGCATTCAAATGGGGGAACTAATTCACCTCCTGCATAAAGTTTAACTACTAATTGTCCCTCAGACATTTCTCCAATTGAATCAGCTATTCTTTGAGCTCCAGTTCCTAAAGCAGGAAAATTTTTTGGCCACGTAGTAACCATCTTCCACTCTATGATACTCCTAGATATTGTGGCTGATTTTTTGGGATTATCTGGAGTTCCGCCATCTACTTTTTCTTTACATCCTGCTAATAAAGTTGCCGATGTTAAAGCTGTTGCTCCTATTAATATTTGTCTTCTTTTAAATAATTTCTTTATATTTTTCATTATTTTATCCTATATTTTTTCGTAAGCTTCGGCTCTATCTCTCATATAACCAAAATCACTATATTTTTGATATCTCATTGATTGATATAAAAAATCACTCCAACTTTTATAAATTCTAGCATGTAATTCACCAAGAGATGCAGTTTCTTCAACCACTTCTTTAGATATTGCGAACATTTTATTCATGACATCTTTTGGAAAAGGTCTGACATCAACGTTATGTTTTTCAAGCAAAATATCAAGAGATAATCCACTGCTTGCAAAATATTCTGCAGGCGACTCTAAAGCTCCTGCAAGACATGCATGTTTCACTATAGCTTTTAAATCTAAAGGTAAAGAATCGTAACTTTCTTTATTCATTATTAACTCATTAGCAGTTCCACCTTCATGAAAGCCTGGGCCATAATAATATTGGGCAACTTTATAAAAACCTAAAGCTAAATCATTCCAAGGACCTACCCATTCTGCAGCATCTATTACTCCTGATTGAAGTGCTGGCATAATTTCCCCTGCTGGCATATTAACGGCAGTTCCACCCATTCTATTCACCACTTCCGCGCCTAATCCAGGCATTCTCATTTTAATTCCTTGAAAATCTTCAAGCGAATTGATTTCTTTTTGAAACCATCCTCCCATTTGTACGCCAGTATTACCACATAAAAAACTTTTTACTCCAAATTCTGCGTATAATTCATCCCATAATTTTTGTCCGCCACCATAAATTATCCACGCTGCTTTTTCAGATGCTGTCATCCCGCCAGGCACAGTACAAAAGAAGGGAATTGCCTTATGTTTAGAAATCCAATAATAAGGAGCTGCATGACCACATTCAGCAGTTCCTTCTCTTACGGCATCAAATACTTCAAATGCTGGCACTAATTCACCTGCAGCAAAATTTTTTATTTCTAACCTTCCATCAGAGGCATCAGTAATTCTTTGTGCTAACTTTTGCGAATGTGTTCCTCCTCCTGGAAAGTCTCGTGGCCAGCATGTAATCATTTTCCATTGAATTATATTTTTAGATATAGCCGCTGATTTTCCTGGGTTATCTGGTGTGCCACCATTTACATTATCTTTACATGCTGTCAGAACCCCGGCTGCTGTTAAAGCTGATGCACCAATAAGAATATCTCTTCTTTTATATATTGGTTTCTTTATATTTTTTTTCATCATAATCCTCCCAATTAATTAATTTATAAAGTCTTTCCATTTATTATTTGTCAGCATTTCTAATCCTTTAAATTTACTTTTATAGGACATCTTAGAAGATTCTTTTATCCAATACCCGAGATAAACATATTTAAGCTTTAATCTTATAGTTTCTTCGATGTGCCAGTCTATTATCCATGAACCTAAGCTTTGTTTAGATCTATCAGGAGTAAAAAATTTGTAGATTCCACTTAATCCATCTTTTACTTTATCCGTTAAACTTGCTGCTACTAAAGTACTATTCATATCTCTAAATTCATAAACGCACGTATCTACAGGTGTATCCTCAACCATGGACCTATATTCATTAAAATTCATTTCTGCCATATCACTATCTAAGTGCCTATACTTTTGATATTCATAAAATAACTCGTACTGTTCTCTAGTGGCAATAGGAGGTCTTTCAAAACATTCAATATCTGTTGCTGCTTTTTTTGCTCTTTTCATTGATCTATTAGGATTATATTTTGACACATTAATTCTTACTGGAATACATGCATTACAGTCATTACAAGCGGGCCTGTAGGCTGTTCTATGAGAGCGTCTAAAACCTGCATTTGTAAGTTTAAAATTTAATTCGTTGGAATTAATTCCCGAAATTTCAGTAATGATCTTTTTTTCATTCTTTTCTGGCAAATATGGACAAACTTGAGGAGAAGTTCCATAGAAAATTTGTAAAGGTTTTTTAATATTAATTGTCATATATTTATTTTACTATAATTTTTAAAATTAATATAGGTTATAATACCAAGGAGCAAATAAAGTAAAAGCTAGCCAACATATAATTGTTAAAGGAATTCCTCCCTTTATAAAATGTTTAAATTTATAATCACCTGCGGCCATTACTAATAAATTAGTTTGATAACCATATGGAGTAGCAAAAGAACAATTAGCAGCTAATATTATTGTTATAACAAATGGAACTATATCAACATTTAAGCTTGTAGCTAATGAAATACCTAGTGGCATAAAAAGTGCAGCACTAGCATTATTAGTTAAGAAATTTGTCATAATTGAAACTGTTAAAAATAATATAGAAAGAATAAGAGCAGGGTTAGATTCTGGAATATTATTTAACATGCTAAATGCTCCATATTCAGCAAGGCCTGTAGCTTCAATAGCATGACTTAAAGCAAGCATAGAAACTATTGTTAAAAAAACATGTCTATTTAAAGAGTTTATTGCTCTTTCTGCGCTCAACACCCTTGAAGCTAGCATTGCTGATGCACCTATCATTGCTGCTGCAACACTAGGAATAATTCCTGTAGCAATAGTTATTACAGTAAATAAAAATATTGCTAAAGATCTTCTAGCAAATTTTTTTCTAGGTAAAATTGTTGATGTATGATCAAGTAATAAAACTTCAGGATAGTCTTTTAAATTTCTTATCGAATTTTTTGATCCTTGAATAAGTAAAACATCTCCAGCTTCTAATACTATATCAGTAATTTGTTCTCTATAAATTCTTGAACTTCTTTTAATACCTAAAACTATGCAATTTGTAAGTTTTCTAAATCTAGATTCTTCTAAATCTCTACCAGCCATTCTTGAATCTGGTGATACTAGTACTTCGGCTAATATTTGTTCTCCAGTATTTATATTTTTGTCTTGTTCTCCGAAATTAAAAGGATCGGTATCTGATAGGGTAGGGTGTAATTGCTCTCCGTACTTTATTAATGCTACCTCTATTATCTTTCTATCTGCTGATACAACAATTATATCATCTTTTTGAATTTTTGTGGATTGATAAGCTGATATAGAATGCTCTCCTCTTTGAATTTGTAGTATTTGCATTTCAGGAAGTGCTTCAATTTTTCCACTTATTGACTGCTGCCCTATTAAGTCACTTTCCGCATCAATTTCAATTTGGGCGATAAACTTATTTTGGTCACTTGATAATGAAGTGGAAGTTTTATTTCTTTTAGGCATAAGTTTAGGCAAAATAAAAATTACAAAAATTATACCAGGTATAGCTATAGCTAATCCAGGGATAGTTACGCTAAAGAAATTTATACCATTTACCCCTAATTCTTTTGCAACTTCTGCACCAATGATATTAGTACTTGAACCAACTAGTGTTGTCATTCCACCTAATATTCCAGCGTAACTAAGAGGAATTAAAGCTTTACTAATAGATAAATTCATTTTTTCTGCAATTATTGATACTAAAGGTATAAATATTATAATAATTGGTGTGTTATTCATTACACTTGAGAATAATGCGACAATCAATAATAATAAAATTAACATTGTGCTTTTGCTAGTTTTAAGATCACGGTTTAAATGCATTATATTATCAACAAATGTATTCAGTATTCCGGTTGAGTAAACTCCCTGAGCCACTACAAGTAATGCCATAACTGTCAGTAAACCGTGATTAGAGAATCCTGCAATAAAATCGTCAAAACTTATTCCATCTACAGGATAAATTTCAAAAATTAGAAAAAGTAATCCTAAAACAGAAATAGAAACAGCATCAATCGGAAACTTTCTCGTTGAATAACCAATAATAGCAAATATCATTAAAGATAAAGTTAATAGCATTTCGAATGTAAAAGCCATATTATTCCTTTATGTTAAATTCTTTCAAAAGTTTTGACCTGTGTTCATCTAGTTTAGGAACTTTTTGTCTAGATTTTGGATCATTATGTAAACTCATTTTAATAGGATTGCCTGCAACATAGAAATTATTGAAGTTTTCGTCTTCAATACTAACAATCATATTTCTGGCTTTTATTTGTTCTGAGTGTACAGCTTCTTTAATATTATTTAAAGGTCCAATAGGAATGTTCTCTTTGTCTAATATTTCAATCCATAGGTTTGAGGTTTTAGTCACAAAAAGACTTTCAAGTTCATGTTTTAGAGCAATTACATTCTCAACGCGTTTTGGATTTGTTTTAAATCTTTTATCTTCTATTAATTCAGTTTTATTAATTGCTTTGCACATTCTTTCAAACATAGCATTATTTCCGCAAGCCATAACAATATATCCATCTTTACATCTATAACATTCAAAAGGAGCTATTGCAGGGTGTCTAGAACCTCCAGGTGGAGGACTTTCACCCGTAGCAAAGTAACGTGCTATTGCATTTTCTAGTATAGCTATTTGACAATCTAACATAGATACATCTATTGCCTGACCATTACCATGTTTATTTCTATCTATTAGTGATGCCAATATTCCTATCGTGGTAAAAAGGCCTGCAGTTATATCTCCTATTGATGTTCCAACTCTAACAGGTTCTTGTCCATCATGGCCTGTTACACTCATTAAACCTCCCATACCTTGAACTATCATGTCGTATGCTGGTTTTGATGCCCAGGGGCCTGTTTGTCCAAATCCACTACAAGAGGCATATATTAAATTAGGATGTTTTTCTGTAAGAGATTTATATCCATAACCTAATTTTTCCATAGTACCAGGCTTATAATTTTCAAGCAAAATATCAGCATTTTTAATAAGTTCATCAAATATTAATTTATCTTTTTCTAATTTTAAGTTTAATTTAATACTCTCTTTTTCTCGATTTAAAGAAGCAAAATATGCTGATTGATTTTTTATAAAGGGGCTGAATTCTCTTGAATCATCTCCAAGTGGAGGTTCGACTTTGATAATTCTGGCACCTAAATCTGAAAGTATCATTGATGCGTAAGGTCCAGCTAATACTCTCGTTAGGTCGATTACAATTAATCCTTTTAAAGGGCCGTTTTTATTTTCTGCATCCATTGATTAGTTACCTATTTTACATTTATTACTTAAGTATTCAAATATAGTTTTATACCAAATTGTCCTTTTTAATTATAGGTAATTATATTATATTTAAATTTATGAGGTATTTAACTTTAATTTTATTTCTTTTAAGCAGTAAAGCATATTCTGACAATATTGATGCTAGTTTAGCATTGCCATGTTTAGGTTGTCATGGAAAAAGTTCAGATTTAACAATACCTAGTTTATATGGTTTGAGTGAAGATTATATTTATAATTCATTATTAGATTATAAATTAGATAAACGAAAAAATTATTTAATGCAGATAATTTCTAAAGCGTATAGTGAGCAACAATTAAGGATATTATCTTATTATTTTTCTTTAGGGTACAATGATAATGAATAGACGTAATTTACTAAAAAAAATGAGGAATTTTAGTTTATTATCATCTTTTCTGCCTTTTATAGAAGTTGCTTCTTCTAATGCTAAAAATGCTGGAAAGGTAGTGATTGTTGGTGCTGGCTGGGGAGGATTAAGTGCTGCTAAAACTATAAAAAGAATTAGCCCCCAAGTGGAAGTAATTATTATAGATCCAAACAAAAAATTTGTATCTTGTCCTATGTCTAACTGGGTAATAGGTCAGTTAAAAAGTATGGATGATATCACTTTTAATTTTGAGGCACTAAAGAATAATTACGGTATTAAATTTATTCATGAAACTGCAATAAATATAGATCCAGATAAAAAAATTATAATTACAGATAAACAAAACATAATCTATGATAAATTAATTCTTTCCCCAGGTGTTCAGTTAGATTATTCAACAATAGAAAATTGGAATGAAAATTATATACAAGATTTCCCGGCTGCTTGGAAAGCTGGTGAAGAAACCATATTGCTCTCAAATAAAATTAAAAACCTTCCTAATGGTGGTGTAGTAGCTATCTCTATTCCTTTGGGTCCCTATAGATGTCCTCCTGGTCCTTATGAAAGAGCTTCATTAATTGCTTCTTATCTAAAAAGTAATAAAAAGAATACAAAACTTATAATATTAGATTCTAATCAAAAAATTGTTTCAAAAGGCGGGTTATTTCTGGAAGCCTGGGAAGACTTGTATGCTGATATAATAGAATATAGGCCTAATTCTGGTGTAGTAGGAGTAGATAAAAACTCTTCAACATTTATGACAGATTTTGAGAATATTAAGTGTGATGTGGCTAACTTAATACCTTCTCAGAAAGCACCTAATTTTTTAAAAGAAGTTGGTCTAATAAATAAAGGTGCTAATTGGGCTGCAGTTAATTCTTATGATTTTAGTTCTTCTATATTGGATAATATATTTATTGTAGGCGATGCTACCTCGCAATCTAATGTGGGAAGAGTTCCAAAATCTGGGTATATAGCAAATTCAATGGGCAAAGTATGTGGGTTAGCAGTAGTTGCAGAATTATTTGATTTAGAGAAAGTTTCTCCTTCCTTAATTAATACATGTTATAGCTTAGTTTCTAATGAAGAAGGTATATCAGTTAGTGCTGTATATGATTACAACTTAGATGAGAATAAAATTAAAAGTATTCCTGGTGCTTCTGGATTATCTCCAGCTAGATCTTCAATTATAAAAGATAACGCCTGGGATTGGGCTACAAATATTTGGGAAGATATGCTTAGTTAAATTTTGATTTTTATAGGTTTTCCTTTGGTGTCTATGCTTACATAAACAAATTTTCCTTCCGTTACCATTATGGCTTGGTCTTTGCCTAATATATTATTTTTTCTAGTTACCATTGTTGTAATATCAATAGTTATAGAGGTGGTTCCTATTTTATTAACCTCTGTATAAAAGCTTACTATATCTCCTACCATAATTGGTTTATGAAATCTCATTTTATCAACAGCTACTGTCGTCACTCTTTTTTTTGTAATTTGACGAGCAAGAACACTTCCTGCTAAGTCCATTTGACTTAAAACCCAGCCTCCAAATATATCTCCGGAAGGGTTAGTATCTGCTGGCATAGCTACTGCCTGGATAGATGGAATTTTATATTTTTTAATATTTTTCATAATTCAAACTAAGTCATACAAATTGAAATGTAAATTTTTTTATATTAATAGATTTATAATACTCTAGACAAAATTTTGCTTAGATGTAGACTATTTTTATCTTTTTTGGAGGTACTATGACTATAGAAACTGAATGGCTTAGTTATGATGTTATTGTAGTAGGTTCTGGTGGAGCTGGAGCACAAGCTGCTTCTGCAGCTGCAGAATTAGGTGCAAGTGTTTTATTAGTTTCCAAAGATCCTTTAGGAGCATCTGATACAAAAATTTCAGAAGGTTTAGCTACAGTTAGGGAATCCGGTTCTGATGATGATATTGAAGAAGTATTGTCAGAAAATATTAAATTAGCTGGAGGTGACTTACCAATAAAAAAGCTTACTGATACATTTTCAAAATATTCTAAAGAAGCTTATGATAAATATCGTGAGCATGGACTAAGACCATCAATAAATAAATCTAAAAATCGTCCACAATCACTTCCTTTGGCAATGGGTGGACATAATAGAAATAGATCTGTAGGCCATGAAAATCACGGAGTAGCTTTTGGTCATGCGAATTGGGATGCAATTATAAAAGAAAAGAATATTGATTATCTTGAAGATGCATGGTTCCTGGACTTAGTTGTTGATAGAAATAATAAAAGTACTAATCCTGTAATAATTGGAGGTCTAATATATGATGCTAGTAAAGGAGTTTTATTAGCAATAAATTCACCTTCGGTAATAATAGCCTCTGGAGGTTTATCTACTTTATTTTTCCCAAAAACTGATACTATGAGAGGAAATACTGGAGATAGTTATGCAATAGCTCTTAGAGCTGGAGCAGATTTAGTGGATATGGAACAACTTCAATTTTTACCTTTTTGTTTAGCTTCACCTCCTTCATATGAAGGTTTACTTGCTGGAGAACCTTCAACAGCAAGTTATTTAGGTGTTTTAAGAGATAAAAATGGAAAGATTATATTAAATGGAGTGCATTTAAGGACTAGAGCTGCCTGTTCGGAAGCAATAATGAGGGCTGTAGAGGATGGACGGGGAAGTCCAAATGGAGGGGCATTTTTAGATATGACTGCAAATAAAGAACTTCCAAAATCAGGCCCTTATTTTATGAAATATTTACAGGATAGCTTACCTACGGCTTATATAAATGCGAGGCAAGCTCTAGGTAAAGAGGCGGCAAAAGTAGAAGTTGCTTGGGAAGTTAGGCCCGGAGCTCATTATATGATGGGAGGAATAAGGGTCAATGATGATGGTGCCAGTGTAGGCGGAGATGATGAAGGTTCTGTAAAACACGGAATAAGTGGTTTGTTTGCAGCTGGACAAGCTATGGGAGGATTGTTTGGTGCAAATAGGCTGGGGTCTACATCTTTAACCGAATTAGCTGTGTTTGGCAGTAGGGCAGGAGCAGCTGCTGCAAAATATTCATTAAATAATTCATTTAAAGTTAATAAAAAGCTATTTGAGTCATATATTAATGAATATTCTAGTTTATTCGGTCAAAAAGGTTCCATTGCATCAAATATTCTACGTGATGATATTCAAAAAGAAAGTTGGAAAAAAATTGGCCCTGTTAGAACTGCTAAAGGCATAAAGGAGATGGAAGATAAAATAAAGGAAATTGAGACAAAACTTAATAATATATCAATACCTAATTATTTTATTTGGAATCAAGCTTTTATGGATTTTGTGGAATTGAAAAATATGATATGTTCTGCAAAATTAATTGGATTAGCTGCAAAAGAGCGAAATGGAAGTATTGGCGGCCATGTTAGGTTAGATGCAAAAAATATATCAATATTTTCAAGACCTTATTCAACTGTAGTTCATAAAAATAATAATACTTATTTGGTAAAAAAGTTAAATAGAACCAGAACTCCACTTAAGAACTTAATTTATTATAAAATTCTTGAAAAAAAGAGATTATTAGAAGCAAGGTTTTTATCTATGCTTCCTAAAAATATAAAAGATAAAAAATTAGAAAAAAAATATAAAGATATCATGTCAGCAAGCGGCAAAGCTCCAGAAATTATGCCAGGTGGAACTGAAGGAGCTATAGGGGAAACAACTTCAGTATGACAAAAAATACTAATTCATTAAATGTCAATATTGTTACAGTAAGAGATGGTAAAGAAACAACAGTAGCTTTTACTTATAATAAGAGGGCAGAAAAAGAAAAGCCTATGGCTTTAGATGTTTTAATGCAGGCACAATCAGAAGTTATTCCAGATTTAGCATTTCGTTATGGATGTCGAGCAAGAAATTGTGGAGTATGTACTATTGATATTAATGATAGGCCTAGAGTGGCGTGTAGAGCAAGAGTGAAAGATGGTGATAAACTTAGTGCAATTGCTACATTACCAGTATTAAGTGATTTAGTCGTAAGAAGAGATGGTATTGCAAGACAGATGCGTGGATTAAAAACATCAGCTCAAGGAAATGATTTAAATGTTGACGCACCAGAAGTTTATCATGACTTAACGTCTTGTATAGAATGTTATGCTTGTTTAGATAAATGCCCCATGCATATGAGAAATTTTGCAGATAAATTACCAAAATATAATGATAATAATTTACCAAATGCTTCAGAAGGGTATATCCACGGAAATCCGTTTTCCTTACTGAAGCTAGAAAGACTTCGAAATGACCCACTGACCTCAGATCAGGGAAAAAATATTGCTTTGAATAAAGCAATAGATTTAGGGTTAGATGCTTGCGTAGAATGCCCAGGGTGTAAATGTGGAGTTGGTATAGACCTTAAAAATAAAGTTATTAAACCGCTTTTAAAAGCAGCAAAAGATAAGTTATAAACGTAATTCTGTAATTTACAGAATAATTTCAAAACAGTATTAAATTTGTAAAATATATTATTCAATATATAGTATTAATTTTATGATATTTAAGGGTTTTTAATATGTTAAAAGAGAACTTAGAATCAAAATGGATAGATTGTTTTGAAAAAAGTTTTTTATTAAGCGGTGTTAATAAAAATAATACAGTAGCAATTATTTCTGAAACTCAATCTAGAAAAGTCTTAATAGATTTGTCTATGCATGCATTATTAAGGATTGGAGCAAAGCCAATTCAATTTAATGTACCAACTCCAAAATTAAAAGACACTATTCCAGTTAGGTCAACTGGTTCTTGTTATTCTTTTGAAGGATATGATGCTATTTTGCCTGCATTAAGTTCATGTGATTTAATTATTGATTGTACTGTAGAAGGTATGCTCCATTCAAAGGAACTTCAAACTATTATTAAAGGAGGTGGGCGTCTTTTAATGATATCTAATGAACATCCTGAAGTATTAGAAAGATGTATGCCTGATGAAAGTTTAACTCCTAAGGTTCTATCAAGTTTAGATATGTTAAAAACGTCTAAAATTATGAAAGTTAGTTCTGATGCTGGAACAAATCTTACAGTAAATATTAATGGAGCTCCTGCTAGAGCTGGAGCAGGTTATTTGACACCAGGAGAAAAAGTAGCATATTGGCCTGCCGGTTTAGCATTATTTTTTCCTTTGAAGAATACGGTTAATGGCAAAGTAGTACTGAATACTGGCGATGTTAATTTAACTTTTAAAAAATATATCGAAAGTCCTGTTATTTTATCTATTGAGAATGATTTTGTAACTAATATTGAGGGTGACGGGTTAGATGCAAAATTAATGAGATCTTATTATGAAGGATGGAAGGATCCTAATGCATATGCTATTTCTCATGTGGGCTGGGGGCTAAACCCTAATGCAAGATGGGATGCATTAACAATGTATGATAAGCAAGATGTAAACTGTACTGAATTAAGAGCATTTGCTGGCAATTTTTTGATATCAACAGGAGCAAATGAGTTTGCTAAAAGATATACGACTTGTCACTTTGACCTTCCAATGAGAAATTGTGATATCAGTATTGATGATATGACTATAGTAAAATCAGGAAACTTGGTGGGTCCCTTGGGTTAATGACTTTAAATAAAATTAAACAAGGCTTTGTAAAAGGCACCCCTTTAATAAATTATAAAGAGATTGGAAAAGGACCACCGGTAATATTTTTGCATGGTATAGGGGGAAATAGTGAAAATTGGTATGAGCAGCAAAATGCTATTGCAAATGATTTTACTACAATAGCATGGGATGCAAGAGGATATGGCAATTCTGATGATTATGAGGGAGCTCTTAATTTTGAAGATTTTAGTTATGATTTAGCTAGGTTAATGGATTCTAAAAATATAGATAAAGCACATTTAGTAGGTTTATCTATGGGAGCTAGAATATTAATGGACTTTTATCCAAAGTATAAAAATAGAGTTGCTACATTATTTTTATGTGATTGTTTTTTTGACTATAAAATTTTAAGTAAAGATAAACAAAAAGAATTTATTGATTTAAGACAAAAACCTCTAAAGAACGGAAAAACATTAAATGAGATTGCTCCAGCTTTGATAAATTCTCTTGTTGGCCCAAATTGTTCAGATGAAGTTAAAAGAAAAATAAAACAAAGTTTTTTAAAAATTCATATTGAATCTTATTTAAAAACTATATCTGAAAGTATTACTTATAATACGAGCAATAATCTATCAAAATTTAATGTCCCTACTAAGTTAGTTTATGGAGAACATGATAAATTAACGCCTGTAAGTATTGGTTATTTGGCCAAAGAAAAAATTAAAAATTCTTCTTTAAATATTATTAAAAATGCAGGTCATTTATGTAATATAGAACAGCCAGTTAGTTTTAATAAAGTTCTTCTAGAATTTTTATTACAACATAAAGATAAGGCAAATTTTAGGAAAGTATAAATTATGAAAGAGGTTTCGGTTTTAATAACAGGTGGGGGTTCTGTAGGTTTGTCTTTAGCCGCAGAATTAGGATGGAGAAATATAGATTGTATGGTTGTAGAGCAATCAGCTGGATTAAATAATCATCCAAGAGCTAATGCTGTTGCTAATAGAACGATGGAATATTATCGTAGGTGGGGTATTGATAAAGAAATTACTGAAGCGGGAATTCCTCCAGATCACCCTGCAGATTATTATTGGGTTTCAAGCCTACATGGAAGACAGTTGCATAGAATATCTTTACCGCCTTTCAAAAAAATTAGAGAGGTAAAAGATACAGGCGGTTATGTAAAAGAAGAACATACTTGGTCACCTTATTTGAAAACTATAACAGGTCAAAATGAAGTTGAACAAGTAATTTTAAACTACATATATTCTCTTCCTAATATTGATATGAAATTTAATTATGAACTTAAAAATTTTGATCAAGACTCACTAGGTGTTATCTGCAAAGTTAAAAATATTAAAACAGAAAAAATAGAAGACATAAAATGTAAATACTTAATAGCATGTGATGGTGGTAAATCCATGGTAAGAGAAAAGTTAAATATTGGCTTAACTGGAAGAGCCGATATGGCTAAATTTGTATCAATTTACTTTAAAGCTCCTGACTTTATGAAATGTCATAAATTTGGAACAGCTAACATTTTCTTTCCTCTTCATAAGGATTACGCGGGTTTTCTTTTAAATTGGGATGGAGGAACAACTTTTACTTATCATTTAATGTTAAAACCTGGACAGTCATGGAATGAAATAAATGCCAAAAATTCTATAGAAGCCGTATTAGGAAAGTCTACCGATATAGAAATTTTATCAATTCAACCATGGTCTGCACATGCTTTAGTTGCAGATAAATATCATGATAATAGAGTCATTATGGCTGGTGACGCTGTACATTTATTTACTCCAACAGGCGGTTTTGGAATGAATACAGGCGTATCAGATGCTATTGATATAGCATGGAAGGTTCAAGCTATGTTGGAGGGTTGGGGAGGAAATAAGTTAATTGATAGTTATTTTAATGAAAGACGTCCAATAGGAATAAGGAATACAAAAGAAGCGGCAGATTGTTTTGATCAATTAAATTCTGTAATGGTACATGGGGATATTTTAGATGAGGAATCTGATCGTGCGGATAAATTAAGAGCGGAACTATCATTGAACCTTAAGGAGCAAGATAAATTAATAGCTTCATCTGGAACATTATTAGGTTATAGGTATAATAATTCATCAATAATAATACCTGATGGAACTCAAGAAACTATTGATAATCCAAGAAAATATATACCAACGGCTAGACCTGGTCATAGAGCTCCTCATATTTGGCTTGAAGAGGGTGTATCAATTTATGATAAATTTGGGAAAAATTTTACATTATTAGTTATCTCAAATGATATTAGTGATGCTAATATTTTAATATGTGAAGCTAAAAATATTGGTATACCTATCAAATTGCTAAAGATTAATGATCAGGATGTTTTAAATTTATATAAAAATAAATATGTAATAATTAGACCTGATTTAATGGTGGCTTGGAGGTCTGACATTATTCCTGATAAACCAGTTGATATTTTAAATAAGATTACGGGTGTAATATCATAATTAATTCAAGCTTAAATATTTTAAGCTTGAAATATATGTCTATGTTAGTAGTTAATGATTTGATTGAAGATAAGGCATTGCTTGAGATAGAAGCTACGGCAATTATTTCTAAAAATTAAAAATAATATCTTTTATGACAAATATAGTTTGATAAGACCCCCATATAGATAATATAAATAGTATTATTAACGTAGAATGTTCAAATATTTTATTTTTATATTTTTCTCCTATAAATTTATTTGAAGAGGTGATTATCCATAGAGAACCACAAAGCAGTGGTAATACAATTACAGCAGCTGCATTTGCAACTAGAGTTAATGTAATAAAACTCGGCATATTTGGAATGCTCCATATAAGTGGGGAAAATAAGCACCATAAAACCACAATGCGATAAACTTTTGAATTAGATATATTTAATGGTTTAGATTTTACGGTATCATTTATTTTTATTACATTTATACTATCTGTAATTAAGTAACCAAAACCCACAGCATTACCAATAACTGAGCTATATAAAGCAGCAAATACTCCAATAAAAAATAGTGGTTCTCCTAACTTACCTATAGAAATAGTTAGTAGCAAGGCTAAATCATCTAGATTATTAATACTAATATTATTAGGAAATAAAAGTTCAGCACCTATAGTCCATATTGATAAATTAATAACTATTAAAATTATAGTTCCGAATGCTAGATCGTATAATTGTGTTTTTCTATATTTCGAGTTGTTCCAACCTTTTTGTTGTATAAAATAAGGGTATAATAAATTTGAAATAGACCCTCCAACAGCTCCAATTAATGAAGTTATAACTAAAAGGGTACCAAATGAACCACTGTTATCTGGAAGTTCAAAAGCTAATGTACCCTTTGTTATTTCTAATGGATCTGGCCCAACCCAAATAGCGGTTCCAATTAAGGAAGTACTTAATAGGATTAGAAAGATATAAAATATTATTTCTATTTTATTTAAAATACCTTTAAAGATTAATATAGAAGCTAAAGTAACCCAAAATATCGACCACATCCAGGCATTACCAAAACCAAATATTTTTAGAGAAGACTCTCCAACTCCTTTAACCATATATGATCCATAAAAATGACCAAATAAGAGAGTAATTACTATTATAATATAAGGTAAGTAGGGGTGTAATCTATTAAGGCCAGAAATTAGACTTTCACTATGTTGATTGCATAAGTGATATTTAGCTATGATAGAAACAAATATAAATCTTATGAAAATAGCTAAAGCCATAGCCCACATTAATGTATATCCGTAGTTTCCACCTGCTACAGCTGAATCAACCAAGTCTCCAGCACCTAGCCAAGTTAATGCTACTATTATTCCTGGTCCCATTGATTTGACATGTTCCCAAAAATTTTTAGGAATAGGAGGATTATTCATAGTATTTAAATAATATTTTAATTATTGTTTCCCTTTATTAATGTGCGAAGGTGAATTCTTGGTTCCTGAATAGGGTAATCAACGTTTACAGAATGTATTAGGCATCTATTATCCCATATTATTATATCACCTATACTCCATTTATGATCATATCTATATTTATTTTGCGTAATGTGATTATCTATTTCATCTAGTATTTGGTCGCTTTCTTTTCTTTCGTATCCAACTATTCTATCAGTTCTATTAGCATTAAAATATATAGATTTTATTTTAGTTTCATCATGAGTACGGATAAGAGGGTGGATAACATCTGGAGTGTCTTTTATTTCTTCTAAAGATCTTGCAACCGGCCTAGCAGGAGCTCTTTTAGTATCGTAACAGTGTACAGCTTCTAAACCATCTAAGACTATTTTTTTATTGTTTGGTAAGTCTTCGTATGCCATATGTGTATTACAAAAACGAGTATGGCCTCCTTCAGAAGGTATTTCATGTGCATGTAATATTGTAGCTTTCGGTGGATTTATTTTAAATGAATGATCTGTATGCCAGCCATTTCTTCTATTTAGTAAAGGATTTTCAGGTTTATCTTTTTCACTTTCATAGGTACTTTTTAAAATTGAAATTTCAGGAACATCTTTATCCCAATGATTTCTTGTTACTTCGGTAAACGGTGTTCCAAAAACATTTGCTAAATTAAATAATTCTTTTGATGACAGTTTTTTACTTCTTAGACAAAGTAAATGATATTTTAAAAAACATTTATTTAAGTATTCTTTTTGCTCACTTTTTAAAGGCCTAGTATAGTCACCTCCAATTATTTCAGCTCCCAAAGCTTTACTTAATGGTGATACTACAAAATTCATAATTTTACTCTCCATAAATTATGTTATCAGTATAAAGTTATTAAACAAAATTATATTTAGCAACAGAATTATATATTCAACTAATGAAGCATATATTTGGGTTTTACTATTAATGAAAAAGCTGTATTTATAATTTTTTTGATATCTTCTTTTTTTGATCCATTAATTTGAAGACATTGCGCTAAGGAAAGTTGAGCGATAAAATAATTGTAGACATCATCTAATTTTAGCGAAGAATCTATTTGGTTAGTTTTTTGCATTCTTTCAAAATAATTCTTAAAAGCTTTCTTCCTATTTTTTTCAAACGCTTCTAATGCATTTTTAGATTTAGTATTAAGTTTATGCTTTTCTAATTTAGATTTTTCAAATAAACATCCTTGTACTTTAGTAGGCACTTTTACCTTATTAGTTTTAGAAATACCCCTAAAATATTTTATATCAACAGGGTAACCTACAGTAGAATAAATATGGTAAAACATAGTTTTAATATGTTCAGCTTTATAATATTGAGGCAATACTTCAGTTAAAAGAATATCAGTATATTTATTGAGAACTTCGCATTTCAATCCATCTTCATCACCAAACTCTTTATAAATTCCTGGTCTAGAGACCTTAGCTAAGTTTGCTATTTTGGACAGAGATACATTGTTAATTCCGTTTAACCAATACTCATTAAAGGCTATATCTATTAAAATAGCCCTATCTAGAGTTTTTGGTCTACCTACTGGATTTTTTAATTTTTTATTCATAAATATTTATTTTTTAAAAAATAACACCATTATTATAATTCGGTAATACATAGAATAGTATTTAATGTCAAATTAAATATTTACCTAAAATTTTTCTTGCAAGTATTTATTAAATACAATATGTATTTAATATACCTTCCTTCTAAGTTTACAATAGTTAAAACTTATAAGCGAGAGACTTTATAATAATCTCTCGCTTATATTAATTATATAAATTAAGTTTGGCTTCCATTTTCATGAGGAGCTAATGCGGCATATACAGCTTTATGCATATTAGTATTTATATTATGTTTAGAACCTAATTTATCTATGGCTCCATTTAAAGCTGATGCTTCCAGTTTTTCTCCTTTTTCTAGGGCAGGAAGAGTTGATGCTTTCATTCCTTCTGGTAATGAATCTAGTTGCTTCATTGTCATTTCTACTTGATTATCTGGTAGAGATATATTCTCGGCTTTGGCTACAGCTACAACTTCTTCTGCTAGGTTTTTCATTAATATTCT
>CEUR01024406.1_pt1 | contig 46327 bp, 46 predicted proteins | sample 356411 | NCBI WGS metagenome assembly CEUR01 (sample SAMEA2622715, study PRJEB7988) | marine metagenome | biome: marine biome (ENVO:00000447); feature: surface water layer (ENVO:00002042); material: "saline water (ENVO:00002010), including plankton (ENVO:xxxxxxxx)" | depth 5 m
TGAGCAAGAGCAATAGCAGAATTTACTAAAACACCATCACAACCCATTTCCATTGCAATACAGGCATCTGATGCTGTTCCTATTCCAGCATCAACTATTACAGGTACTTTACAATTGTCTATTATAATTTTTATATTTAATTTATTTTGTATACCTAAACCTGATCCTATTGGAGACCCTAGAGGCATTATAGCTGAACAACCATTATCTTCTAATGTCTTTGCTAGAATAGGATCATCAGTACAATAAGCCATGACTTTAAAACCTTCTTTAACAAGTATTTTAGAGGCCTTAATAGTTTCAATCATATTTGGATAAAGCGTTTTTTCATCACCAAGAACTTCAAGTTTAACCAGCTCCCAACCTCCTGCTTCTCTTGCTAAATTTAAAACTCTTATTGCTTCTTCAGCATTATAACATCCGGCGGTATTTGGAAGGTAAGTGTATTTTTTAGGGTCAATAACATCAGTTATCATAGCTTCATTTGGATTTGATATATTAGTTCTTCTTATTGCTACAGTAATAATTTCTGACCCTGATGCCTCTAGTGAGTGTAAATTTTCTTCAAAATTTTTAAATTTTCCACTTCCTATTATTAATCTAGATTTGTATGATTTTTCTGCTATTTGTAAATATTGTTCATCCTGAGATATATTATTTCCTCCTCCAATAAAATTGACAATTTCTATTTTATCATTCTCTTTGATTAAATATGAGTTATAGTAAGATTTATTTACAATTTCTCTATTTATCTCTATAGCTATGTTGCTCTTATTTAAATTTAGCTCTTTAAGAAGCATCTCAATCGATTTTTCAGCCTTTATTTTTTTAGATTCGCCGTTAATATGAATATTTATTTCTTTTTTAGACATATTTAAATTTTTTCATTTCTTTGTTATTTAAATTTATAATGTATATTATTAATGAATAAATATATATTATATGGATAAATTTTAAAATACTATTATAAGGATACTTTGTGAATAAATTAAAGAAAATTTTAGTTTTAAATGGACCAAATTTAAACCTATTAGGAAAAAGAGAGCCTAAAATTTATGGAAATGTAAGCTTAAACGAGATAGAAAATGATTTAAGTAAATTAGAAAATAAATTATCTATTGGTATACATTGTTTTCAAAATAATAATGAAGGAGAACTAATAGAGATAGTCCAAAAAGCATATAAAAATTATTCAGGAATAATAATTAATGCTGGAGGTTTTTCGCATACATCAATTGCTTTAATGGATGCCTTAAAATTTTTTGGTAAGCCTATAATAGAAGTTCATATGTCAAATATATATAATAGAGAAAATTTTAGACACAATTCTTATATATCTCAGGTAGCAAATGGGAGTATATGTGGATTTGGAGCTATAGGATATGAAATAGCTGTAAATTGTATAATAAAATTAATAAATTTAGATTATAATTAGTATCAGGAGAATTAAATGGGAAGAATTTCAATAGATAAATCTTTAATAAAGGATCTTACAGAACTTTTAGAAGAGAATAATTTATCAGAAATAACTATTCAACAGGGAAGACAGTCAGTTAAAGTAGCGAGAAATATTACTTCTGGTGCGACCATTGTGAGCAAACCAAACGTTACTCAAATAAATAATAAAATTGAAAAAGAAATTAACTTAGACCAACCAGGCACTGTTAAATCTCCAATGGTAGGGACTGTATATCTAGCGTCTTCTCCAGATGCAAAGCCATTCATAACAGTTGGCCAAGATGTTAAAGAAGGCGATCAATTATTTATAATTGAAGCAATGAAAACTATGAATCCAGTTAAATCTCCTTATGCTGGCAAAGTTAAAGAAATTATTGTAAGTAATGAAATGTCTGTTGAATTTGATGAAGCTCTAGTAATAATTGATATTAGTTAAAGTAGAATACTGTGATAAAAAAGGTTTTAATAGCTAATAGAGGCGAAATAGCTTTAAGAATAATAAGAGCATGTAAAGAACTAGATGTAAAAACTGTAGCAGTCCATTCTACGATTGATTCAAATGCTATGCATGTTCGTTTGGCTGATGAAAGTGTATGTATAGGTCCCCCTTTAGCTTCTAAAAGTTATTTAAACATATCTGCAATTCTGTCGGCTGCAGAAGTAAGTGGAGCTGATGCCATTCATCCTGGTTATGGTTTTTTATCAGAAAATGCAAAATTTGCAGAAATTGTGAATGAACACGGTTTAACATTTATAGGCCCTAAACCTCAGCATATATCAGAAATGGGAGATAAAGTATCAGCAAGAACTGCTATGCAAAAACTTGGAATCCCTTTAGTACCGGGTTCAGATGGAGCTATTAAAAATTTAGAAGAATTAAAAAAAGTAGCAAAAGAAGTCGGTTTTCCAATTTTAATAAAAGCGGCTTCTGGTGGAGGTGGTAAGGGAATGAAAGTTGCAGAAAAACCGTCTGAATTAGAAGAAGCATGGAATCTAGCACGTTCTGAAGCTAAGTCTGGTTTTGGAGATGATACTGTTTACCTAGAAAGATATTTGGCAAATCCTAGGCATATAGAATTTCAACTTTTTGCAGACTCCTTTGGAAATGTTGTGCATTTTGGAGAGAGAGATTGTTCTTTACAAAGAAGGCATCAAAAGGTTTTAGAAGAAGCTCCTTCACCAGCATTAAAAAAAGAAGAAAGAGATAAGATTAGTAGAATAATTGTTAAAGCTGTTAAAAAGTTAGGATACTTAGGTGCAGGTACCTTTGAAATGCTTTATGAAAATGGAGAATTCTTCTTTATTGAGATGAATACTAGAATTCAAGTTGAACACCCTATAACCGAAATGATAACAGGATTTGACTTAGTTAAGGAGCAAATTAATATAGCTAGTGGAAATAAGCTTTCAGTTAAGCAAAAAGATATAAAAATTAAAGGACACTCTATAGAATGCAGAATAAATTCTGAAAATCCTTCCACCTTTGTACCTAATGCGGGTAGTGTTACTAATTATCACGTACCTGGAGGTTTAGGAGTACGAATAGATTCCGCTTTATATTCTGGTTATAGAGTTCCTCCTAATTATGATAGCTTGATAGCTAAATTAATTGTTTATGGAAATACTAGAGAGGAAGCTATTATAAAATTAAAGATAGCTTTGAAAGAGTATGTTATTGATGGGATAGATACTACTTTACCGTTGCACGATAAAATAATTAGAGAGAAAGTTTTTATATCTGGAAATTATGATATCAGATGGTTAGAAAATTTTTTAAAGACTAATGATTAATAACCTCAAGCATAATTATATAAAAATAGACTATAAAAATATTTTGGATGCTTATAGTCATGGTATATTTCCTATGGCAGAAAATATTGATAGTTTAGATGTATTTTGGGTTAAACCTAAAAAAAGAGGAGTTATTGACCCTTATAGAATAAATATTAGAAAAAAGCTTAAAAGATTTATCAATAAAAAACCTTTTAAAATAACAGTAGATAATGATTTTATTGGAGTTATAGAAGGTTGCGCTGAAATTACTAATGTTAGAGAAAATACTTGGATTAACCCAAGTATAAGAGACGTTTTTATTGAGTTACATTATAAAGGTTATGCTCATAGTATAGAATGTTATTATAATAATAACTTAGTTGGTGGTTTATATGGAGTAGCAATTGGAGGAATGTTTTTTGGGGAGAGCATGTTTAGTAGAATGCAAAATGCAAGCAAAGTAGCCTTGTTACATTTAATTGATAGATTAAAAGTTGGAAATTTCATGTTGCTAGATACACAATTTATAACTGACCACCTTGAAACTATGGGTGCTTTTGAGATAGATCAAGAAAATTTCTTATTAATTTTGAAAAAAGCATTAAAAGTAAGTTCTGATTTTTATAAAATGAGTAAACCTGGAGAACTAGATATAAATTTATATCCTCATTCTAATAATTACAGATAAATTTAAAGACATTTTAAAATTTTGATATTGTAAATTGGATGAGATACTTGCGATAAACTAGTATTATTAGATAAAATCCAACCTTTAAATATAAATTTATCTTTTTTTCTATCTTTTAAAATTAAATATCCAGCATAACTATTAGAACTTTTCTTATCTTTTATACATTTTTTAATAGATATATCTAAGTTTTTAAAAATTACAGTACTATTTTCTAAAACTTCGATAACGTAATATTTGCTAGAAACTTTATCTATAATTTTTAAGGAAGTTTTTATATCGCTATTAGCACTTATTTCGAAAGTTATAAAAAAGCAAAATATAAGATATTTAATTAAGTTATTAACTTTATTTGGACTAATTATCAGAATTTTTTTCTTCCAATGATTTTATTATAACTTTTATAACTTGCTTAGGGTCTGCACCCATCAAAACAGCATCTTCTAATGCATCTTCTATAATTTGATCAATCTCAATAATATTTTCATTTAAAATTTTAATTTTCTCTGTACAAGAAATATTCTCATCATCAAGACCTTTCCATGTTTTTGGAAGTATATTTTTTTCATTATTATTCAATTAATTTTCTCTTTTATTAGGTTTCCAAGAATTATAAGAAGATATTTCGTCCTTTTTTTCCTGTTTATTATTTTTCATTATATAATTTAATCCAGTTTTATTTGGCTCATGTTTAATTTGCCATTTCTTTTTTTTATCTTTTTTATTTGGAAGATCATTAACTGTATAAGTTAGCCATGCCTGCCACTCTGGTGGAACAGAGGACGCATCATTATTTTTATAATATAATACCCATCTTTTATTATTTTTATTTAAATAATAAATATTTCCAAAATTATCTTCACCAATTTTTTTACCAAATAAAAAAGTGCTTATAATTGTTCCAAGATTATTTAACATTTATTTCTTTCTAAATGATTTTTATTAATTAAATAAATTAACTATCATTCATACTTTCTTCAATAATAGCTTTTAATTTACTTAATTCCAGCGCTCCTGCATATATTTTTCCATTAATAATGAAAGTTGGTGTTCCTCTTATATTTAATTTTCTTGCTAATTCTTCATTCTCAAGTAGGATTTCTTCTATATTTATTTTTTGCATATCTTTTTTTAATTTGTTTAAGTCAATTTTTAAATAACTTGCTGCTTCATATATTTTTTCATCATTCAAGTTGCCTTGCATATTCATTAAAGCTGAATGCAGTGCAAAATATTTACCTTGTAATTTTGCTGCTAATGCTGCTTTTGCAGCGGTTCTGCTTGATGGAGCTAAAATAGGATAGTCTCTAAATGAGACTTTTAAATCATATTCTGACCTTAATAATTCAGTAATAGCATCTAGAGACTTTTTACAATATCCACAGTTATAATCAAAAAATTCAATAATAGTGACTTTAGGTTTGTCCGATCCCATAAAAGGTATATTTGAATTATTAGCTATTTGTTCAAAATTTTCATCAAGAAACTTATCGTCTACTGCAGCATTTTCTTCCATCTTTTGTCTTAATTTATCAACAGATTCTAAAATTACTTCAGGGTTATTCATAATATATTCATAAATATGTTTATCTAATTCTTCTTTAGATATTTTATCTTCAGACCTTACTGTTGTTATTAAAAATAAAAAAAGGATAGAGAAAAGGTATACTTTGAAGAATAAATTTTTAATAATAACTAACATATAATTAACCAATACTATTTTTATTTAATTAAAATCTAAGTTTTCAATTCTAGCTAATTTTTCCTTTGAAAAAAATATTATATCTAATGCTCTTATATCACTAGGGCTCTGTTTTTTAAAAGTAATTCTTGCTTTTTCTGCAAATTGTATAGATAGGGCATATTGCCCTAAAAGAAAGTATGCTTCTGCAGATGCAAGTTGGGCAAGTCCTAAATTATTATTTCTTGCTTCTGCAATGGATAATAATTTCCAGGCAGCAATATTTTTAGGAATGATTTTTAAAACTTTATTTAAATTATTTATGGCATCATTATTTTCTTTATTTTCGCCATATTCTATTTGTGATCTAGCCAAAGATAATAATATATATGGATTATTTGGTAATAGTTGTGCAGATATTTTAAGTTGTTTTATAGATTGAAATATTTGTCCGTTTTCGAATAACATTTGCCCTAGAACTTCTGGAAAAAAAGGATCATTTCTATCTAAATTGATTAGCTCTTTTATTTCTTTAATCCCTTTATCTAAGTCAGGTAATCGCAAATAAGCTATAGCTCTAGCATATTTTGCATCTATTTGTGATGAGCTTCTAGGATATAATAATAATGTTTTACCAGGTGTATTTGTAAAAGCTATTATTTTGGCTACTATTCTTTTAAATTTAATTTCATCTAATAGTAAGTTTTCTGACTTATCAATATTAATACTTTTAGTAGCTTCCATAATGTCAGAAATTCTATCTCGGGAAATTGGATGAGTTCTTAGATAAGGATCTTGTCTATTTTCATGAAGTAATTCTTGTTTTCCTAGGGTTTTTAGAAGTTCTGTAAGAGGTATACAGGAGCGATTTACAGCAGTCATATACTCTATTGCTGCAGCATCTGCATATTTTTCATTTTGTCTGGTATGTTTATAAAAATTTCTTTCTGCTATGCTAGGGCCAAGTGTCGCTAATTTTGCTAAGCCAGCTGGTGTATCTAAACCAGCTACTTTTGAAGCTGCCATTAAACCTGCAGTTATTATTGTTGCAATAGTAACTGTTTCTTGTGCTCTTTTCATAGAATTAACAGTTCTATTTAAATGACCTCCAGAAATATGACCAACTTCATGAGCTAAAACTCCTATTAATGCATTTACTTCTTTTGCAGCTAATATTAGTCCAGTATTTATAAAAATATTTTGTCCACCAGCCACAAAAGCATTAATTGTGTTATCATTTACTATATAAATATTTACCGAATTAGGGCTTAATCCTGCAACTTTTAATATTGGGTCAATCCACTCTTTAATATAGAGCTCTATTTCTGCATCTTGAATTAATCTTATATTTTGTGCTTTGACTATTTTTAGAGGAGAAGACAACAATAACAAAATAACCAAAAAAGAATATATAGTATATGAATTTATATATTTTAATAGTATAATAATTATTTTTAGCATTAATATCCATATTTAGAATGTTTAAATAAATATAAATTAATTATATATAAAAAATCACGGCATATACATATTAATTATTTAAAACTAGGAGTATTTTAGTGATATTAAATTCAAAAAGATCTAATATAGCGCCATTTTTGGCTATTGATATGTTGACTAAGGCAAATGATTTAAAATTAAAGGGCCAAGATATTATTCATATGGATGTAGGTGAGCCTGGTGCCAGTACTCCAAAACACATTTTAAAATATGCTAAAGAAATAATAGGAAAAAAAAAAATAGGTTATACTGAATCTATAGGAATTCCAGAGCTAAGGTATAATGTTTCTGAACATTATAAGTTTTGGTATAATCAAAAAGTAGGCACAAATTGTATAGCTATCACATCAGGCGCTTCAGCTGCATTTGTACTAGCTTTATTGGCAATGTTTGACCCTGGTGATACAATTGTAATGATGACCCCCTATTACCCAGCATATGTTAATGCGATAAAAACATTGAATTTAAATGTTGAATTTATTGATGGAGAAATTAAGTATGGATGTCAGCCTACATTAGAAAAATTAAAAAGTTTAAAGAAAAAAATAAAGGGCATTATTATAGCTTCACCTGCAAACCCAACTGGCAGTATTTTAAAAAATAGCCAATTAAAACAAATTGCTAATTGGTGTAAAAAAAATAATAAAATTATAATATGTGATGAAATTTATCATGGAATAGAATATGGAAAAAAATCAGATACTATACTTAGATATAATAAAGAGGCTATAGTAATTAATTCATTCTCTAAGTATTTTTGTATGACTGGCTGGAGATTAGGTTGGATTATTGCTCCTACTAATATAATTAATATTATAGAAAAATTATCTATGTCTCTATTCTTATGTCCTTCTACATTAGCACAATTAATAGCAACTAAAGCATTTGATGATTATAATATATTAGATAAAAATGTTGCTATTTATAAAAAAAATAGAGATTTAATGATAAATTTTTTTGAGGATATAGGGTTATATAATTATGCTCCTCCAGATGGAGCGTTTTATTTATATATTGATATATCAAGTATAAGTGATAACTCTTCTGATTTGGCTTTAAGATTATTAAATGAAACAGGTGTTTCTGTAACTCCAGGTAAAGATTTTGATTATAAATCAGGTAAAAAATATATTAGACTTTCATATGGTGGAACCTACAGAGATATAACTGTAGCTATTCAAAAAATAAATAACTGGTTAAAGATCAAAAAGTAAAATTAATCAGTTGATTTATTCCACCAACCTTTTTTAGCAGGACCCTTTTTTCTAGGTTTTACTGGCTTAGTAGTCTTTTTTTCTTTATTACTAATAGTATTTTCTTCTTTTTTGGCTGTAATAGATTTTTTTTCTTTAGTTGAAGTTTTTCTTTGTTTCTTATTATTTGAAGTAGAAGTTTTACTAGAAGGTTTCTTTTTCTCCTTATTTTCTTGCTTATCAATTTTTATATTATTCTCTTCTTTTTTATTTTTTATATTTTTGTCAATTTCATCTGCATTATCACTTTGATTAATATCTTCTTTTTTATCACTACTTTTAGAATTAAATTTTTTAAATTTATTTTTATTATAAGGACGTTTCGTTTTATTACTGGTTTTGTTAGTTGTTTCTTTTTTTGTATTTTCTATAGTTTTCGATTCATTTGAAGAATTATTTTCATAAATGTCATCTTCATATTTCATTTCTGCATCAGGTACTATATTTATAATAAGATTTCTTTTTTCTTCAATATTGGATAATTCTTTTCTTTTATTATTAAGTATGTGCATAGCTATTTCTTTAGGTATATTGATTGATAAAGACTTTTCATTATAATTAGTAGCTTCTTTTTCAATTTTATGAAGTGCTTTTAATGTTAGAGATTCTAAAGATCTAATTCTTCCCTGACCTAAACAATGAGGACAAGTAACAAACTCAGCTTCGTAAATACTTGGTCTAAGTCTTTGTCGTGACATTTCTAGTAGTCCAAAATTTGATATAGTGCCTACTTGAATTTTTGCTCTATCAGAGTGTAGTTTTTGTTTTAAGATATTTTCTATGGCCCTATTATTCTTACTTAAAAGCATATCAATGAAGTCAATAACTATTAAACCTGATAGATCTCTGAGTCTTAATTGTATAGCTAATTCTTCTGCTGCCTCTTTATTAGTTTGTAATGCAGTTTCTTCAATATTTCTTTCTTTTGTTGCTTTACCAGAATTCACATCTACTGCAACAAGAGCCTCTGTTTGATTTATGACAATATATCCGCCACTTTTTAAAGTTGCTATTGGGCTATGTATTTTTTCTAATTTTGTATCGACATTATATTTTTGTAGTAAGGGGGTTTTTTCTTTATATTCAGATAAAATCTTAATTTTGCTAGGCATTAAAGTCTTCATATAACTTTTGGCTGCTTTAAATGCTTCACCACCCTGAATAACTATTTCCTCTACTTCTGGAGTGAATAAGTCTCTAATGCCTCTTTTAATAATATTATTTTCTTCGTGTATTAGTGCCGGTGATACAGATTTTAGAGTATTTTCTCTAATTTTTTCCCATGTTTTCTTTAGGAAATTATAATCTCTTTTAATTTCTACTTTAGATCTCTTAGATCCTGCAGTTCTAATTATTACTGCCATATTACTAGGCAATTTTAATGACTCTATTATAGATCTTAATTTTTTTCTATCATTAGAATGCGTAATTCTTCTACTAATTCCTCCTTTTCTAATAGTATTAGTCATAAGCACACAATATCTGCCTGCTAATGAGATAAATGTAGTAAGAGCAGCACCTTTATTACCTCTTTCTTCTTTAGTTACTTGTACTAAAACAATTTGCCCTTTTTTGATTACTTCTTGGATTTTATATCTGTGATAATACTTAATTTTAGATTTAGATTTTGTTTTCTTATTAGAATTACTATCAGTTTCCGCTTCTTCTATATTTTCTTCTAAATCATCGCTATCATCTGTGTTAGAAACTTCTTCATTTATAATATCTTCTTTATCCGCAATAGGTATTTGGAAATAATCCGGATGTATTTCACTAAATGCTAAAAACCCATGCCTTTCATTACCATAATCAACAAAAGCTGCTTGAAGTGAAGGCTCTACTCTTGCTATTTTAGCTAAGTATAAATTGCCTCTATTTTGTTGTTTTGTTGTAGTCTCATGGTCAAAATCTTGTATATCATTTTCATTGGTAACTACTACACGAGTTTCTTCTAAGTATTCGGCGTCTATTAATATACGCTTTGTCATTGATTATATTACTCCAAGCCAATAGAAATCTACTAATTTCTCTGTTAAATTTACTATTGGCATTAATTAATAGTCTGAAATTTATTTTTCTCAGACATAAGTTTTTAAAAAAAATAGCATTAAATGATTTTTTATTTATTTGCTTAAGTGAGATAATGTTTATATTTTTATGTTTGCTTTTTAAAACCATTTTATTGCCTATAAGAAAATTCTATAATATTTATAATTTTGATGTTTTAAATTAAATTTTTTTACTTCATTATATTCATTATTTATATTGTATATGTGTATAACAATGTAAACATTTTGTAAAATAGCTAGTTAAAATAAATATTTAATTATTTTAGGAAAATGAAATGAATAACTATATAAAATTTCTGTATTTATTAATTTACACTGTAGTTTTAATATTTTTTAATTCTTTTTTTACATTCGTTTATGCAAACAATATTAATATTTATAGTTACGAAAAAGATAATTTTATTAGGTTATTGTTATCAAGCAATAAAGAAATTCTGTCTAATTCTTTTATATTAGATGATCCTCCTAGATTAGTAGTTGATATAGAAAATATAAGCAAATTTACTAAAAATAAATTAGATTATATATATATAAAAAAGATAAGAGCTTCAAAGTCTAATAAAAAAGCAAGATTAGTTTTTGATTTAAAGGTTCCAGCTAAGAAGTTTAAAAAAAATGAATTAACAAGTAAAATTAATGAAGAACATATCTTATTAATTGACCTAAATTTACTCTCATTTCAAAATATGACTAATCAAAATATAATAGTAATTGATGCAGGCCATGGAGGACCTGATCCAGGCGCAGTGAGAAATAATATCAAAGAAAAAGATTTAACTTTAATGGCTGCAAAAATTTTAAAAAAAGAATTAATGAAAAAAGACTTTAAAGTTTACCTTACGAGAAGTTCAGATAGATATATTAAGTTAAAAAACAGAGTTAAGTTTGCAAGAAATAAATCTGCTGATCTTTTTATATCTATACATGCGGATTCAACCCAAAATAAAAATACTAAAGGTACAAGTATCTATTCATTATCTGAAAAAGCATCTGATAAATTATCTCAAGCTTTAGCAGATAGAGATAATAAATCAGATTTAATAGCAGGTTTAGATTTAGATGATGTAGAAAAGGATGTCTCTGATATATTAATTGATTTAAGTAGGCGTGAGACTAAGAATAGCTCAATAAATTTTGCTGAGCTATTTGTAGATCAATTAAACAAGCAGAATTTCAATTTATTGAGAAGGCCCCACAGACAAGCTGGTTTTGCAGTTTTGAAAGCTCCTGATGTGCCATCTGTTTTAGTTGAAATGGGATTTTTATCAAATAATTCTGACTTAAAAAAATTAATCGACCCTAATTTTCAAAAAAATCTAATGAAAAATATAGCAAATATTGTAGAAAAATATTTCGAGCCTGTTAAATAACCTTAGTTAGTCTTTACTTAGTACAAATATGCCTTCGGTAGATAATAAATTATTTAAGTAGCTATTTGGATTTTTAATCACCTTTATATTATTTTTAGTATTTCTATATGCTTCAGTAATTGTTATATTCAAAGATTTACTCAAATTTATAAAGTCTTTAATTGTACATAAATGAATATTTGGTGTTGAATACCATGGCTCTGAAAGAGTTTTTGCTACTGGCATGATGCCATTAAATAAAATTTGTAATCTATATTTCCAATATCCAAAATTAGGAATGCATATTATACATTTCTTACCAATTCTAAGCATTTGCTCTAAAACTTCTTTAGGCTTATGAGTAGCTTGTAAAGTGTCACTTAAGATTACAATATCAAAAGTACGGTCAGGAAAGTTTATTAGATCCTCATCAGCATCTCCCTGTATAACAGATAGTCCTTTAGAAACTGATTCTTTTACCCCTAGGTGGCTAATTTCAATTCCTTGTCCTTGAATATTTTTTGTTTTTTCTAAAAAGTAAAGAAGTTCTCCGCTTCCACAACCAATATCTAAAACCTTATCATTGATATTTATTAGCGAAGAGATCAAATTTTGATTTATAAGATTGGTCATTTTTACCTATTTTATATATTTAATTTTCTTGCTGCGCCTGATATAAAGCCTTTAAGAATATCATAAAAGTCATTTACTTCAAGTAAGAAGCTATCGTGTCCTTTATCAGATTCTATTTCGATATAACTTACATCTGAAGCAGTTTTATTGAGTGCTTTTACAATATATTGGCTCTCTGAGCTTGGAAATAGCCAGTCACTTGTAAAAGATATAATAAGAAATTTACATTTCGTGTTTTTGAATGCTTGAGTTAAATTTCCTTTATATCTATTGGTTAAGTCAAAATAGTCCATAGCCCTAGTTATATATAAATAGCTATTTGCATCAAATCTATCAACAAATGATGTTCCTTGATGTCTTAAATAGCTTTCAACTTGAAAATCTGCATCAAAGCCCCAAGAAAGTACTTTACTTTGCATATCTCTTCCAAATTTTTTTTGAAATGCTCCTTCAGATAAATAAGTTATATGCGCAATCATTCTAGCCACAGATAAACCATGCCTTGGTTTATTTCCATTATTATAATAATTTCCATTATGCCAATCTGGATCATTCATAATTGCTTGTCTTCCAACCTCGTGGAAAGCAATATTTTGAGCAGAATGTCGGTAAGAAGTTGCGATAGGTATAGCAGAGTATAATTTATCAGGGTAACTTGCAGCCCATTCTAAAACTTGCATTCCTCCCATAGACCCTCCAATAATTGAGAACAATTTATCTATATTTAAACTCTCAATTAATTTTAGCTGTAAATTAACCATATCCTTAATTGTAAATATAGGAAATTCCATTCCATAAGGTTTAGAAGTGTCTAAATTTGTAGAAGAAGGTCCAGTAGTTCCCATGCATCCACCAAGTACATTTGTACAAATTATAAAATACTTATTTGTGTCCAGTATTTTATTAGGCCCTACTATATTTTCCCACCATCCTTTTCTATTTGTAATAGGATTTTTACCAGTTACAAATTGGTCTCCAGTTAGTGCATGACAAACTAGAATTGCATTAGATCTTTTAGCATTTAATTTGCCCCAAGTATTATAAGCTATAGAGGTTGTTTTTAATAAGTGACCACCATCAAGCTGTAATTCTATTGGGCCGAAAGTTTTATAAAATTTATTCGTACTATTCATATTATTAATTTTTTTTATCTATTTATTTCCTATAATTTTAAATATATATGTAAATAATTTATTTACAATTATGACATGCTAATGGTTTTTTTCATATTAATAATATATATATAATTTATCATTTTTAAATTAATTTGGATATATGCATGCCATTAAAAAAAACTTCTATTAAACCAAAAGTTAAAAATATTAATAATGTTCAGCATTCTTTGTTAAAAATAAGAAAAAAAATAGATAACATAGATAATCGAGTTCATGATTTATTAATGAAAAGAGCTGAATTAGTTAATGATGTAATAAAGGTAAAAAGAAAAGAAAGTATAAAGGATTTAACTATTTATAGGCCAGCAAGAGAACATGAAATCTTATTAAGGCTTATTAAAAGACATAAAGGTATTATTCCAATTAAATCGTTAGTATCTATATGGAGAAAACTTATTTCTACATATATATCTATTCAAGGAGAATTAAAATTATCTTTCTCAGATAAAATAGATGATATAGTTAATGACTATTTTAGTGATGAGATTAAAAAAATAAAAACTAAGAGTAGTATAATCTCATTAAAAAATTTATATGAAAATAAATGTAATATTACTATTTTGCCTTTTCCAAGTAAAAAAAATGATTGGTGGGTTAAGCTAAGTAATTTTCCAGGTATTAATGTGGTAGGAAGTTTATCAGATAGCTTAAACGGTGATATTGCAGCTTTAGTCCTAAGTAAACAAAATATTGAATATGCTGAAATTAATACAGCTTTGTATACTACACAAATAAATTCAAAAAATATAAAGTTATATTCTAATTTTTTGACTTCTATGGGTTTTACCGTAATTTGTAATAAATTACTTACTTCTAAAAAATATATAATCTTATTTTCTATTCAAGTTAATTCAGAGATAGAACAAAAATTAAAAATTACTAGTATTAAAAATTTTCAATTAGACAAAAATGTAAATCTAAAATTTATTGGAGTTTTTTCTAAAATTGATAAGGAAATTATAAATGGATAAGTTTAGCAAAGTTACATTCATAGGTTTTGGTTTAATAAACTCTTCTCTTGCTCATGTCTTTAAATTAAAGACATTGGCAAAAGAAACTAATGCTTTTTCGAGGAGTAAAGAGACTAGAGAAAAAATTAAAAATTTGAATATAGTTGATAATGTAAATGATAATATACGAGAGTCTGTTAAAGATTCAGATTTAATTGTCCTAGGTGTACCTGTTGGAGCAATGGAAAGTATTGTAAGTGAAATTGCTCCTTTTCTTAAAAGTGGGACTATAATTACTGATGTGGGTTCTGTAAAAAAGCATCTAATTGATTCTATTTTACCTATTTTACCAAGTGATGTTTATTTTGTTCCAGGTCATCCTATTGCAGGAACAGAAAAATCAGGGCCTGAAGCTGGTTTTGCAGAGCTTTTTAATGGTAGATGGTGTATTTTAACTCCAAACAAAAATACATCTCAAGTAGCACTAGAAAAAGTAAAGTTTATTTGGGAACAAGCAGGTATGCAAATTACAACAATGGATGCTGAATATCATGATAGGGTATTAGCAATAACATCCCATATTCCACATTTAGTTGCATTTTCCATAGTAGGTACAGTAACAGAATTAGAAGATCAACTTAAAACAGAAGTAATAAAATATTCTGCTGGTGGTTTTAGAGATTTTACAAGAATTGCTGCCTCAGACCCTATAATGTGGAGAGATGTATTCCTAAATAATAGTGAAGCTGTTTTAGAGATGCTAGGAAGGTTTATTGAAGACTTAACAGCTCTACAAAAAAGTATAAGATGGCAGGATGGAGACTCTTTAGAAAGTTTATTTACCAAGACTAGAGAAATTAGAAAAGGTATTATTTCAGAAGAGCAGGATTAATTAAAATTTAATCTGTTAAACCTTGGTATATTTAATAATTTTACCCCCATTAAACTTAGATAGCCTTCTTGAATTCCTATTGAATATTTCGGAATTTTATTAGAGGTTTTAGCACTTAGTTCAATTGCTTTAATAATAATAATCAATGATTTAAATAATTCTTCTGAAACTAAATTTTTATCTCTTAAGAATAATGCTAAATCATCAAATTTCTCTGATTCAATGGATATAGAACTTTGTATGTCTAGATTTTCATCTATTCCAAAAAATGCATTTCCTTTAATAGGTATATTGTTAGTATTTAATTTAAAATCTTCAATATCTATTCCACCTTCATTGGAAAGCCAATTATGAAAATTATTCAAATTTATATTTTTATGATTCATTATTTTTCCATTAATTAATAAATTCCTTATTGAATTTGTATTAATAAACGTAGGATAATAATGAATTTCTTCAATTTTAAGGAAATATTGTAAATTATCTTCCACACTTTCTCTAAAGTATAATTCTGTTTTGTTTATCTTATGTATGTAATTATCATTTTTAATAGAAATTCCATTAAAGTTTATAGATATTCTTTTTGCATTATTTTTGTCTATTACAATGGATGCTAAAATTTCTGGTAAAATTACAATATTGTTATTTTTATTAATTATATTTATTTGGTCAGATGTTTTTAAAAATATATGTTTCAAATCCCAAGGTTGGTATATTATACTAAAATTTTTTATAGATAATTCTGAGTTATTAATTTTAATTTTTACATTATTTAAGTTATTTACAATTCTATAAGGAAAACCAGATTTATTTATGCTCTCCCAAGTAAAACTTATGTTTTTCTGATGAAGTTCATTTTTAAGGGTAAATAAATTTTTTTCTGTTAATTTTTGTATTTTAAAGTAGAAAAAAAAATATAAAGTAACAGTGACAATAAAAATTAAGAATATAAAATAAATAATTCTTATTCCAGGCGCTCTATCATTATTTTTAATATTAATTTTTAATTTTCCTAATTATTATTATTTAACTTAGATATTAAATTAGAAGTACTTTGATTTTTTGTTAAAGCAATTCTTATAACTGATCCTCCATTTTTTTTAATAAAGTCAGCTCCAACAATTTCTTCAGTTTTATAATCGGCGCCTTTGAATAATACATTTGGTTTAATTTTTTTTATTAATTTAATTGGAGTAATTTCATCAAAACTGATGACAAGGTCTACTACTTGTAAGGAACGTAAAAGCTTTTCTCTTGATTTAAGGTCTAAAATTGGCCTTTTCTTTCCTTTTAGTTTTCTTATAGATTGGTCGCTGTTAATTGCAACAATGAGTTTATCACAAGCTTTAGAAGCTTTTTCTAGCATATCTATATGTCCAGCATGAACAAGATCAAAACAACCATTTGTGAAGCCAATAATAAGATTATTATCTCTCCATTTATTTATATTATTTGATAAATTCTTAGGAGAAATAATTTTTGATTGATTATCTTCTTTAGAAATTTTATATATTTCATCTTTATTTATAGATGTTGTTCCTAGTTTTTTAACAGCAATACTAGCACCTAAATTAGCAAAATGAGCGGACTCTATTTTATTATTAGTTACAGACAAAGCAGCAGCAAATAATGCAATTACTGTATCACCAGCTCCTGTAACATCAAAGACTTCTTCAGCCTTTGATTTTAAGTGATAAGTATTATTTTTTTCAATTAAGGATAAACCGTTTTCACCCCTAGTTAATAGTATATTTTGTGACCATTTCTTTTCGATAATATATCTTCCGGATTGTTCAGCTAAGTTATTATTTTTTGGTTCAATATTACTGGCATTAAATGCTTCTTTAGCATTTGGGGTAATGAAAAATGATCCTTTATACTTTTCAAAATTATTTCCCTTAGGATCAACAATAATTTTTTTCTTTTCTTTGTTAGCTAATTTTATAAGTTTTTGACAGAAGTTATCTTCGATAAATAGTGCTTTACCATAATCAGAAAATATAACAATATCTGCTTGCTTGATAAAAAGCTTAAAATATTGCAATACTTTTTTCTTTATAGCTGAGTCTAATGAAGATATAGTTTCTTCATCAGTTCTGAAGAGTTGTTGTCCATTAGCAATATATCTTGTTTTTAGAGTAGTTTTTCTATTATTATCCTGTATGAGGACATATTCTAAATTTTTAAGCTTTTTAAGACGAGTTTTTAAAGTTTTACCAGATGCATCATTACCAATTAACGAAATAAAAGAAGTTTTTATATTTAATGAATTTAAGTTTTTAATTACATTTCCAGCTCCACCTTCTAGTAATCTAGTATCTTTAACACTTATAATTGGAATAGGAGCTTCTGGTGATATTCTATCTACATGACCAAAAACATACTTATCGAGCATTATGTCACCGACGACTAAAACTTTCTTACTTTGTATATTAGTAATAATATATTCAAGCTGAGATTGGTTTATCATTTAATAAATTAAACCCATTTACGTTTCATCAGTATTAGTAATTTTGTCAAATAAGTTATTAATATTTTCATTATCTAAATTGGATTGTGTATTTTCAATATGGTCTTCTTTTTTTACTAAACCATACTTTATACCAGAATCATTGGTGTCTTTAATGATTTCTGAGTTTGCTTGCATTTCTTTCCATCTAGTTGACCTTCTTGCTTTTGATATAGCGGCAGATAGATCATTTTGCTTACAAAGGCCTAACATTACGGGATCTTTCGGAGACACATTTGCAATATTCCAGTGAGTTCTTTCTCTAATTTGGTTGATAGTAAACTTTGTAGTACCTATTAATTTAGAAATTTGTCCGTCAGACATTTCTGGATGAAATTTTAAAACCCAAGAAATAGCATTTGGTCGATCTTGTCTTCTTGATAAGGGAGTATAACGTGGAGATTTTTTCTTTTTTGAAGATGTTGTATTACTTGATTTTATTAAAATAAGTGGCTTTTTATTATTTTTTTCACATTCTCTTATATTCTCAATTGTAAGCTCACCACTAGCAATAGGGTTTTTACCTTTAATTCCTGTAGCTACTTCTTCGTCTGCTATACCTTGGACTTCTAATACATGTAATCCACAAAAATCTCCAACTTGCTGGAAAGATAATGAGGTGTTTTCAACAAGCCAAACTGCAGTTGCTTGAGGCATTAAAGGAAGTGTCATAATTTATCTCCTAATTTTTGAATTCATATTAACGCATAATTTAAATAGTTAGTACAATTTTTCCTATATGCTGACTCGACTCTACTATAGTATGAGCTTTATTAGCATCTTCTAGTTTGTAACTACCATAAATTTGAGGTAATACCACTTTTTTTTCTATTAATGGCCATACTTTTTCATATAGTTGATTTGCTATTAATCCCTTTTCTTCAACAGATCTAGGCCTTAAAGTAGAACCAGTTACTGTTAACCATTTTTTTAAAATCGGTAATAAGTTTAATTTATTTTCGAAGCCTCCCTGAAAAGCAATAATTAGTAGCTTACCATTTTTTGATAGTATATTTAGATTTTTGTTAAAATAATCTGCTCCAATTATATCTAAAATAATATTTATTCCTTCATTATTAGTGTACTCATTAATTATTTTTTCAAAATCATCATTATTATAATTAATAGCTAATTCTGCTCCAAGTTCTTTCATTTTGTTACATTTCTCTTCACTTCCAACTGTAGTAAAAACTTTAGCACCAAAACTACTAGCTAGCTGTATTGCTGTAGTTCCTATGCCACTTGCACCACCATGGATCAAAATTGTATCATTTTTTTTTATGTTTCCTCTATCAAATACATTCGCCCATACTGTAAAAAAAGTTTCAGGAATAGCAGCTGCTTCTATATAAGATAGACCTCTAGGAATAGGCAGTGTTTGTTCTATAGGAGCAGTACAATAAGACGAATAACCACCTCCAGAAACTAACGCACATACTTTATCACCAGTTTTAAATCTACTTTTATCTGCATTTATAGCTACTACTTCTCCTGCCACTTCTAGGCCTGGAATATCGCTCGCACCTGGTGGAGGTGGATAAAGTCCTTGTCTTTGCATAATATCGGGCCGATTCACTCCTGCTGCTTCAACTTTAATTAATAGTTCATTTTTATTAATAAGAGGAGTATCTCTCTTTGTCATTATAAGATTTTCAGGCCCTCCGTATTTAACAATTTCTATGCAATCAATTTGTTTTGGTAATGTCATAATATTAAATCCTTTTTAATTAATAGATTTATAATAAACATTGTATAAAATATGAAGTAAATATATTGTAAAGGTATAAATAATGGATGAAGAAGATATAAGTCAATCTAAAAAAAGTATAGAAATAGGCGATAATTTAGATGATATTTCTATAGATGAACTAGTAAATTATATAAATATTTTAAAAAAAGAAATAGATAGAGTGGAGGATGTGAAAAATGAAAAATCTAAAGCTTTGGAGTTGGCAAAAGATTATTTTAAGAAATAATTAAGAAATAATTAAGGAATAAGTAATGAAAGAAGAATGGCCACCTATTAATCCAAATAGAAATAATTATATTTGGTGGCATAATTATGCTACTAGGTGGAGTGATAACGATATATATGGGCACGTGAATAATAATATTTATTATTCTATGTTTGATACTGTCGTGAATTATTTTTTAATTAAAAATGCTGGTTTTGATCCTCTAAAATCTGATTCTATTGGAGTTACTCCAGAAACAAGATGCAGATATTATAAATCAATAAAATATCCTGAAGAAGTAGATGTAGGCATTAATATAAAAAAATTAGGTAACTCAAGTATTAGATATGAAATAGGGGTTTTTAAAAAAAATGAGGATGAGCCTTGTGCAGTAGGATATTTTGTACATGTTTATGTTAATAGATATGATCAGAAGAAAATAGAACCTATTCCTTCTAATATATACAAAGCTTGCAAAGAATTATTAAATGGTTAAATCTTTAAACCAGCAAATCTTTTATTAAATTTAGCAACTTGTCCTACATCATCTCTAACTACAGCAGGACCACCAGTCCAAGCTGGATGAGACTTTGAGTCTATATCAAGTTTTAATTTATCTCCTGGTTTACCATAAGTTGAACGTGTTTTAAATTCAGTACCATCAGTCATTTGAATTGTAATTTCATGATAATCCGGATGTATATCTTTCTTCATAATTTAATTATCCTATATTTCTTTATTACTAAACCAATTCAATATAAATTAATTTTAAAAACAGATTACTATTTACTAGAACTTTGATATTTATGCAAGTAGGGAAGTATAAAATGTCTATGATACAAGATAAAAATTTTCCACAGCCTTACGAAAAGTGTTTTCTTGAAGTAGGTGATGGTCATAAAATATATGTTGAGAAGATAGGTAATTCTAAAGGTGTGCCATTTGTTTTTTTACATGGCGGACCAGGAAGTGGATGTCAAAATAGTCATAGGTCGCTTTTTAATTTAGAGGAATCTAATGTTATATTATTTGATCAAAGAGGTGCTGGAAGGTCTCTACCTAAAAGGTCTTTACATAAAAATACTACCCAAGATTTGATAGCTGATTTAGAATATATTAGAAAAAAATTTAATATAAAAAAATGGTCTATAGTTGGAGGAAGTTGGGGTTCAACCTTAGGTTTAGCGTATTCGGAAAATTTTAATGAATATGTCCAGGGATTAATATTAAGATCAGTATTTTTGGGTACAAAATATAATATTAGTTGGGCATTCGAAGAAGCAGCTAGAACATTTAGACCTGAATTATGGAATAAATGGATAGGTTTATTGGATATAAAAGAGCAGAAAAGGCCTTTAGAATCTTATGGTAAGCGTTTAGAATCTGAGAATAAGTATATATCTAATTCAGCTGCTTTAGCATGGTCATTATATGAATCTATATTATCTCAAGTAAAAAGTGATATTATATTTCCTAAATCATTTGACGATGAAATATTTTCTAATTCTCCTTCTGACCCTAATACACCATATTTTGAGTGGCATTATATTAAACATAATTTTTTTTTAAGTCATAATGAACTGGTTAAAAATGCTTATAAATTAGAAGGTATTCCAGGAAGTATTGTTCAAGGACGATATGATCTTTTATGTCCAGTTATAAATGCTTATGAAATAGCAAAACATTGGAAAAATAGTAATTTAATTATTGTAGATGAAGGAGCTCACTCTGCTAATTCTGATCCAATGAGGGAACAGCTTGTTAGAGCAATTAATGACCTTAAAAATAAATTAATATAGGTTTTAATAACCTAATAAATGATGTAGATATTTAAATATAAAAATTAAGATTAGTTAAGGGATTTTGTTGTTTAAATTTTATAATTTTATAATTTATATTTTTTTATTTATTTCAAATGCATCACTTGCAGAAGATAACCTCAATGTTATAACAACAAAGCTTAAAAATGGGGATACTTTTTATAAAGTATTCTCGGATATGAAAATAAATAAATCTGATTCAAAATTATTTATAAGTTCTTTACAAAGAAAATTAGATTTGAAAAGAATGCCTACAGGGCAAGAATTAAAATTTTATTTTATTAATAATCCTCCGTCATTAGTAGCTGTAGCTGTTCCATTAAAAAAAAATATTACAGTTTTAACTTGGAAGAAAAAGGATAGTATAACTTCTGCAAAAATTAGTGATAAGTTATTGAATGATAGAGTGAAATCTATTCTTAATTCAGAAAATTATACTCTAAAGCCTGGTTTGCATAAAATAATTGTAAGTAAGGGTGACAATTTTACAAAGTTACTTTTGAATTATTCAGTAAATATACGCGAAATACAAAATATAATTCATGCAATTTCTGAAGAAATAGATTTACGTAAATTAAGGCCAGAAGATGTAATTGAATTGTATTATGAGGCTAATGCGGACGGCGTATTTTTAGATAAAATTAATTTAACGATGGCTGGAAAAAAAATAATAGTAAAAAAAGATAGTTTTCAAGTCTTTAGGATTAGTGAGGCAAATAAAAATAATATTGATAATGAAGACTTAAATGAAAAACAAAATGAAACTTTTAATGAAGAGATAATTTTAGGCCAATTAAGAGCAATTGGTTGGAGTAAAAAAGAAGCAAGAGAGGGGCTAGATGCATTATCAACGGTGTATGATCCTAAGCAGATTAATAAAAATACAGAAATAATTTTACCAAAAGATGAGAGAGTAAGAGCATTTTCAATAAAAATAATTAATGATTTTATGATTTTAGTACAAAAAAACAAAAAGGGTGACTTTTTGGCCCAAAAATTAACCTCCAAAAAAGCTATAACTTTAATAAATAGTTTAAAAAGTACGGAACAAATCGAATTAAAAAAAGAGAGAGAAAGTAAAGAAAATTTATCTAATGAAAGAAATATAGAAGAAGAGAGTATACAAACTGACGAACTATATTTTAAAACAAATTTAATAGAAGGTAAAATTATTAAAGGAGATACATTAATATCTAGATTGTTAGCTTTAGGAGAAAAAAAAGATACTATAATGAATGCTTTGGACTCTTTATCAAAAAGAATGAACCCAAATTTAGTCAGATCTGGAAGTTTGTTTATTGTGGCATTAGATAGAAAATCTAAACCAATGAGGGGCTTTTTTATAACAGAAAAAAGAAATAAAGGTTATTTGGTAATTCTCGATAATGATAGATACACTGTAAAATCTTCTAGTATTACAGATGCTAAAATTGAGCTGGCTAGGCTAGTAAAACCTAACCTAAGTAAAAGAAAAAAAAATATTAAAGAAGTACCTATTTGGAAAACAACGAGTTTAGTAACTCCTTATAAAAATAATGTTAAATTATTTACTTTTAAAAGGGGGGATACTTTATCTCATGCTTTTTCAAGTATCGGTGTATCTGAAAGAGAAGTTTTTGGGTTTATAAATAAGTTAAAAACTGAGTTTGATCCTAGAAAACTAAAAATAGGAGATAAAATAAAGTTATACTTAAATAAAGAAAATCCTAGACTAGTTGAAGGTGTTGCTTTGCACTTAGATAAGGTAAAGTCGATTGAAGTTTTTAAAATTGATAATAATTATATTTTAAATAAATACAAAGAACCAATAGTTGTTACCTTTCATAAAGTTTCAAGTGAGATTAATAATAGTTTATATATATCAGCGAAAAAAGCTGGACTTCCTATATCTGTCCTTATGGAAGTTGTGAGAATTTATTCATTTGATGTGGATTTCCAGAGGGAAATAAAAGCTGGAGATGCTTTTGAAGTTCTATATCAAATCCATAATAACAGATCTGGCGAGATAGTTAAAACTGGTCCAGTACTTAGATCTGTTTTAGTGTTAGGAGGAGAAAGGCTTCCTTTATATAGATATGAATATGAAGAAGATTATTTTGAATATTTTGACTCTGAGGCCAACAGTGCAAAGAAAGCATTAATGAGAACTCCATTAGATGGTGCAAGAGTATCTTCAGTTTTTGGTAACCGTAAGCATCCAATTTTAGGATATACAAAGATGCATAAAGGTGTAGATTTTGCTGCTCCAAGAAATACTCCAGTATTTGCTGCAGGCGACGGTATTATTGAGTATGCTAAGAGAAATGGTGGTTATGGTAAATTTATTCGTATTAGACATAATTCAGATTATAAAACAGCATATGCGCATTTAGATCGTTATGCTAAAAATATTAGAGTAGGTACAAAAGTTAAACAAGGCGATATAATAGGTTATGTTGGAAGTACCGGTAGATCAACTGGTCCACATTTACATTATGAGATAATATTTAGAAATAAGCAGGTTAATCCTTTAAAAGTAAGAATGCCTAAAGAATTAAAACTAGACAATCAGGATTATGATTCTTTTATTATTGAAAGAAATAGATTAGATAATATTTGGGATAGTTTGTAATTAATAGTTTATTTATCTTGAGCATTATCAGAAGTATCAGTTTTATTTTGCTTATTCTCACTATCTGATGAAACTTTGTTATTAAGATTTGTTTCGTTTTTTTCTTCTAATTTAATTTTATCTTTTTCTTCACTAATTTTATCGTTATGTATATTTACTACATTTTTTTGTTTTTTATCTATTTGATTATTTTGAGATAATTTATGAACTCTATGATAGTGTTCAGCATGTTGAAAATAGTACTCAGCCTTAATTATATCTCCAGCTGTAATGGCATCTCTAGCTAGTGATTGATACTTTTCATGTACTTGTATAGCGTTTCCTTTAATTTTGCTTTCTTTATTATTTTCATAGGGGTTATTTTTTTGAGAATTATTATTTCTCCTTGAGTTATTATTTCTGCTTCTATGTCTTTTGGGAGTATTTGATACTCTCATATTATTTTCCTTTTTTTATAGATTAGTATACTAAAATTAATAAACAGAGTTTGTAAATTTTTCTGTCAAAAATTTAAGGGATTATTTTCTAAAAAGATTTATTAAATTAAAATATCAATTCTTAGAAGCCTATATTCTAGCCATATAATAAAATTTGCCAAGTATTTTTTTCTTTTTATTAGTTAATTGATGTAGCAATCATTATTCTTTTGTTACCAGATATATCTTTTATTATATCTTTCAACTTAAATTTATTTTTATATAATATATTTTCTAGTAATTTTGATTGATCAAAGCCAATCTCTAAAGCTAATAAAGCGTTTATTTTCATTACATTTCTTGCTAATGGTAAAAAGCTTATAAATGACTCTAAGCCATTTTTACCTCCTTTTAGAGCAATGAGAGGCTCATATTCTTTTATCTCTTTAGGTAAGTGTTTTATATATTTGTTATCTATATAAGGAGGATTACATGTAACAATATCAAATATATTAGTTTTAATCCCTTGAGACCAGTTAGTATTTACTAATAGAGACCTACTGAAAATATTCAAATTAGTTAAATTTATTTTGGCTACTTTTAGGGCGTCAACGCTTATATCTGTCCCAATTCCTGAGGCATTGGGTAATTCTTTTAATAAGCTAGCTAATATTACTCCAGATCCTGTACCTATATCTAAAATATTTATTTTTTTATTTTTATTTGGAATTTTTTTTAAAACTTTTTCTATTAGTTCTTCTGTCTCTGGTCTAGGAATTAATACCTTATTATTAATATAAAAATTATTTTTATAGAAACTTATAGAATTAATTATATATGCAAAAGGTTCACCATTTGCTCTTCTAGATATTAATTTAACTATTTTTTGTTTAACTAAATATGAAATTTCTTTTTCAGAATCTAATAAAAATATTTCCAAATTACAGTTTAAAGCATGACAAATTAATAATTTAGATTCTCTTAATGGTTCTTCAATTTTAGCTTTACTTAATGTGGCTTTTGCATCTATTAAAATATTAGATAATTTCATTATATTAAATTAATTAGCTTCAGAAAGTTGGGAAAGTCTATCACTTTCTTCTTGTGCTAGTAATACATCAATAATTTCATTAAGACGATTCCCAGAAAGTATTTCATCAATTCTATTAAGAGATAATTGAATTCTATGGTCTGTAATTCGGTCTTGAGGATAATTATAAGTTCTAATTCTTTCAGACCTATCTCCTGATCCAACTAATAGCTTTCTAGTCTCACTTCTCTCAGAATCTCTAATTTCTTTTTCGTTAGTATAAAGTTTGGCTCTTAGCATTTCTAGTGCTTTTGCTTTATTTTTATGTTGTGATTTTCCATCTTGGCATTGAGTTACTGTTCCAGTAGGTATATGTGTAATTCTGACAGCACTTTCAGTTTTATTAACATGTTGTCCACCAGCTCCTTGGGCTCTATATGTGTCTATTCTCAAATCAGTAATATTAATATCGATATCAACTTCTTCTGCCACTGGAAGAATAGCAACAGTTGCAGCAGAGGTATGAATTCTTCCTTGAGTTTCCGTAAGAGGAATTCTTTGTACTCTATGAACACCACTTTCAAATTTTAATCTACCAAAAACATTGTTCCCAGATATTTTGATGGATGCTTCTTTACAACCTCCTATATCGTTTTCAGATAGTGATAATATTTCAATATCCCATTTTTGAATCTCAGAATATCTTGAATACATTTTTAATAAATTACTTCCAAATAGTGCTGCTTCATCACCACCTGTTCCAGCTCTAATTTCGAGTATTGCATTTCTATTATCATCAGGATCTTTAGGTATTAAGAGTTTTTGTGTATTTTGGCTAAGGGATTCCAAATTTTTTTTTAGTCTATTATATTCATTTAAGGCTTCATCTCGAAGTAAGGGGTCTGTATCTTTGTCGTCAAGTATTTCCTGCACCCCATCTATCTCTTTCTGGCAAGATTGTAATTCATTGATAGCAGATACAATAGGAGACAGTACTGCATGCTCTTTAGATAAACTCATTCTAATATTTATATCTATTTCATTATCTGATAGCTGTGACTCTATTTCAGAAAATTTATTAATAATTTCTTCAAGTCTATTTTTTAGAACTGGTATCATATTAAAATAATATTTTCTCTATATATTTTATAATTTTAGGAAGGGTAATTTTGTTTTGTTCTCCGGTCTCAAGATTGCGAACTAAAGCAGAATTATTATTAATTTCTTCTGTACCTATTATAATTGCATAATTAGAAGCCAATTTATTAGCATTTTTTAGTCTTTTTTTCAAATTACCTGAATAGCTCATTTCAACAGATATATTTTTTTCTCTTAGTTTTTGAGCTAAGTCAAAACAGATATTATTATTTTCTTCGCCAACTGGTATTATAGAAATATGTTTATTTTTTACCGTCTTGATTGTTGATAAAAGAACAAGTCTTTCAATTCCTCCAGCCCAGCCTATTCCAGGAATATCTGATCCCCCCATCTGTTTCATTAAACCATCATAGCGACCACCAGCTATTATTGCACTTTGTGAACCTAATTTATCAGTAATAAATTCAAATGTAGTATCATTATAGTAATCTAATCCTCTAACAAGGTTTTCATTTATTATATATTTAATATTTAAATTTTCTAAACCTTCTAATACTAATTTAAAATTTTCACGTGAGGCACTATTTAAATATTCATTGAGTCTTGGAGCATTTTTAATGATAGATATATCATCCTCAGATTTTGAGTCCAATATTCTTAGGGGATTCTTTTCTAGTCTGATTAAGCTATCTTTAGACAGCTTATTTTTATAATTTTTTAAGTAATGAGCTAAATCTTTTATATATTTTTTTCGATCATCAATATTACCAAGACTATTAATGTTAAGTTTGCTTAATTTTTGGATATTCAATTCTTTAATCACTTGATTAGCACATGCTATCACCTCAACATCCGCTTGTTCTTTTTTAACGCCTAGTAATTCAATTCCTACTTGATGGAATTGCCTCAATCTACCTTTCTGCGGTCTTTCATACCTGAACATAGGACCATGATAAAAAGCTTTGAACGGCATTTCTTGAGCAAGACCATTAGATATTATAGCTCGCACTACTCCTGCTGTTCCTTCAGGTCTTAAAGTAATCTCCTCCTCAGCTTTATCTTTAAAGGTATACATTTCTTTGGTAACTATATCTGAACTTTCACCTAAAGTTCTTTTAAATACATTAGAGAATTCAAAAATTGGAGTAGCTATTGGTTTAAAACCATAATTAGCAGATATACGGCTTACTATATTTACAATATAATTATAATTATACATATCTATATGGAGGTGGTCATGAGTTCCCCTTACAGCTTGTAGCTTATTATTCATTTATTTTCTCAATCTTTCTGCATATTCTTCTACTAAATTAATAACATGATTAATAAAGTCTTTTTGCTCCATCCTATGACTAACATTACCATCAATATATATTTGATGAAATTTTTTACCTCCTCCAGTGATACCTATATTAGTTTCTCTGGCTTCTCCTGGCCCATTTACTACACAGCCTATAATAGATAAGGAAATAGTTTCTTTAATATGTGACAACTTTTCTTCTATAATTTTTACTGTATTAATAACATCAAAATTTTGTCTTGCACAGGAAGGACAAGATATTATTGTAACGCCCTTATTCCTTATGCCTAATGATTTAAGAATTTGAAAACCTGCTTTTACTTCTTCTACTGGATCTGCAGATAGTGAGACTCTAATTGTATCACCTATACCCGACCATAATAATTTTCCTAACCCAATAGATGATTGAATAGTTCCATAGTTTAAGCTACCTGCTTCTGTTATACCTATATGAAGAGGGTAGTTAGTTATTTCAGATAATTTTTCATACGATGCTACTGCAAGAAAAATATCTGAGGCTTTAACGCTTATTTTAAAATTTGTAAAATCACCATCCTCGAGAATTTTAATATTAGATAAAGCACTTTCTACTAAAGCTTCAGGACAAGGCGATTTATATTTTTCTAATATATTTTTTTCTAAAGAACCTGCATTAACTCCAATCCTTATTGAACAATTATTATCTTTTGCAGCTTGAATAACTGATTTAATTCTTTCCCCTGAACCAATATTTCCTGGATTGATCCTAAGACATGCAGCACCAGACTCAGCAGCTTCAATTGCTCTTTTATAATGAAAATGTATATCAGCAATTATGGGAACACTGACATTTTTTGTGATAGTTTTTAGAGCTAATGTTGACTCTTTATCAGGACAGGAAACTCTTACTAAATCAGCACCAGCGTCTATTATATTATTTATTTGATTAATAGTTTTAGTTACATCTGTCGTCAGAGTATTTGTCATAGATTGAACACTTATAGGGTTATTACCTCCTATAGCTACATTACCTACCATTATAGTTTTGGTTTTTTTTCTATTTATTATTCTGTATGGACGTGTATTCAATATTACACCTTTATTCTTCTATATATTTAATTAAATCTTCTAAATTTAAAGAGATATTTCTTTTTACTTCTTTAGATTCTCCTATTTTATTTATAGTATTATTATCTATTTTAATTATTATACCACCTGCATTTCCAGTTACTAGTATTAAATCTTTTTGGTAAGGCAATTTAATTTTTTCTTCTTTTTTGATAATTTTACTAACTATAACTTTTGTATTTTTATCTTGGATTTCTATCCAAGCATCCTCTATAGCTTCAATATAAATAAAATCTATATTTTTGATTTCTGGTGAAATTTTTTCATTATTTTTATTTTCATCTATTATAGGTTTAGCCTCTTCTTTATTTTCATTTATTATGGTTTTAGTCTCTTCTTTATTTTGTAAATTTTTTTCTTCCTCTTTATTTTCATTTTTCTCTTCAAAAATCAATTCTTTATTATCTTCAATAATATATTTTTCATTTAATTTATTAATTTCTCTGTAAATCAATAATACTAGGATAAATAAAAAAATTGATATTAATAAAATATTTTTTCTAGATAGTTTAAAGTGATAGGGTAAAATTATATTTCGGCTTTTAGTTTTAAGAAAAATTTCCTTAGCTTTATAATTATTAACTAATAATTTAGGATCAATTTCTATCAAATTTAGATAGGTTTTAATATGACCAACAATAAAAACATCCTTATTTAATTCATTAAAATAACCTTTTTCTAAATTATTTATAATATCTTCGGAGATATTTAGAATTTGAGATGCATCTTTTACTGATAAGTTTTTATTTTTTCTAGCGTTGATTATATTTTGCTTGAATTCTTCAAGATCAACTTCTTCTGATAATTTTAAATTATTAAGCAAATTTTTACCCAATTTTAATTCTTATTTTTGATCAAGCTCAAAAGTAGAATGAAGGCTATTTAATGCTTTTTCTATAGAGTCTTCATCAATTAAGACACTAATTTTTATCTCTGAAGTAGAAATAACATGAATATTTATATTTTTAGAAGCTAACGCTGAAAACATTTTATTTGCAACTCCTGTGTGAGTTCTCATTCCTAGCCCTACAATTGACACTTTAGCTAAAGAATTGTTAGTGATAATTCTCTCAAATTCTATATCAATTTTATTTTTCTCCATAATCGAAATAGTTTGTTCTAAATCCTTTCTCGAAACAGTATAGGTAAAGTTAATTTTATTTCCGTTTTCTGATCCCGTTTGAACAATCATATCAACATTAATATTGGCTTCACTTAAAGGAGTAAATATTTTAGTTGCGACGCCTGGTTTATCTAATATATTAATAAGCGTTATATTAGCTTCATCTTTACTGTAAGCAATTCCACTAACTAATTCATTTTCCATTTTTTCATCCTCTTTTGTTAAAAATGTTCCTGTTTTTCCTGTTTGACTTGACAATACTTGAACAGTGACTCTATGTCTCATAGCCATTTCTACTGATCTAGTCTGTAAAACTTTTGCTCCTAAAGACGCAAATTCTAGCATCTCTTCATAACTAATTTTGTCGAGCTTTTTAGCATTTTTCACTATTCTGGGATCCGTAGTATATACTCCATCTACATCAGTATATATATCACATCTATCAGCCCTAATAGCAGCAGCTATAGCTACAGCTGATGTGTCAGAGCCACCTCTTCCAAGAGTAACAATATTATTGTCTTTATCAATACCTTGGAAACCTGCAATAATTGGAATTTCTCCATTATTCATTAATTCTAAAATTAATTTACCATCAATTTTATTTATTTTTGCTTTTGTAAAATCATTGGAGCCCATTATAGGTATTTGCCAACCTAATAGAGGTTTACCTTTTAAACCTAGTTCTTTTAAGGCCATAGAAATAAGAGCAATTGATATTTGTTCACCAGTTGAAACAATCATATCAAATTCTAGTTTGTTTTTATTAATATCAAAATTTTCAGCCAAACTTACTAATTTATTAGTTTCTCCTGACATTGCAGAGGAAACTACTGCTACTTGATTACCATTCTTAATTTCTTTATTAATTAATGAACATACATTTCTTATTCTATCAATTGTTCCAACTGAGGTGCCTCCAAATTTTTGGACTATTTTTTGCATAAAATTAAACCTTAAAGTATATATAATTTAGAACATATTAATACTTCGACCTTATAAAAGGTTCAAGATAGTTTTAATATATAATAAAAAAAAGATATTTACATAATATGTCATTAAATACACTTGATAAAGATGAAATTATACAATTTTCCAGATTAGCCAATGATTGGTGGGATGAAGAAGGTAGTATGTCTTTTTTACACTCTATGTCAGAGATAAGGACTAAGTTTATAAAGATAGAATTAATTGAGCATTTTAATATAAAAGAGAATAATAAATTATTTAAAGGACTTAATATCTTAGATTTAGGTTGTGGAGGAGGAATAGCAAGTGAACCATTATCTAGGTTAGGTGCTAATTTAACTGGAGTAGATGAGTCAGAAGAATTAATAAAAGTTGCTAAATTTCATGCAAAAAATATGAAACTTAATATTAACTATCAATGTACTAGTATTCAGAATTTAGTTGCATTAAAAAATAAATATGACGTGGTCGTAGCTTTAGAACTTTTGGAACATGTAAACAATTTAAAAGAATTTTGTAAGTTAATAACTAATTTATTAACTGAAGATGGAATAATAATATTATCAACTATTAATAAAACCTTCTTATCAAAGTTATTTGTAATTGATATGGCTGAAAAAATACTAAAAAAAATTCCTATGGGAACTCATCATTATGAAAAATTTATAAAGCCTAGTGAAATTAAAGATATTTTTCAAAATCATAATTTTGATATTAGAAGTATCAAAGGTATTAACCTAAATCCAATTAGTAATAATTGGAAACTTACAGATAATAAATCTATTAATTATATAGTTTCATTAACTAAGAGGTAAGCCCACAACCTGGTTTGCCATAACAGTGTTTATATTTTTTACCTGAACCGCAAGGGCACGGTTCATTTCTGCCTACTTTTTGAGATTTAACTGGTATATTTTGTTTTTTACTATTGTCAATATTATTAGGTTTTTCTTTAATTAAGGTAACATTTTCTTCTTTTCTTTCAGGAATTTCTGTGGAAATTTCTATATTCAATAATATTGTAGTAGTTTGATTTCTAATATTTTCAAGCATGACTTGAAATAGATTAAATGCTTCACTTTTATATTCATTTAAAGGATCTCTTTGCGCATATGCTCTTAAACCTATACCTTGTTTTAGCTGGTCTAATTGTAATAAGTGTTCTTTCCAATTTTGGTCAACTACTTGAAGCATTACCTGCTTTTCTATATTTTGCATGTTCTCAATTCCAAAAATATCAACTTTTTTAGTGATTTTATCTTCAGCGGCTTCTTTAATAAATTGTTTGAATTCTTTTTCTGTAACTCCATCTTTTTTTGCCCAATCATTTATTGGCAAATCTAAGCCTAATTTTTTTAGAGATATACTTAAACTTTCTAAATTCCATTGTTCGGCATAGGCTTTTTCCGGCACATTAACAGTAACTAGATCATCTATAATTTCATTTCTCATATTTATTATTGTTTCTGATATATCATTGACTTGCATTAATTCTTTTCTCTGTTCATATATAGCTTTTCTCTGGTCATTCATTACATCATCAAAACGCAGAAGGCTTTTTCTTATTTCAAAATTTCTACCTTCTACTTTTTCTTGTGCTTTCTGAAGTGCTCTATTAACCCAAGTATGAATTATTGCTTCTCCTTTTTTTAGTCCAAGTTTTTGTAATACAGTATCTAATTTTTCCGAACCAAATATTCGCATTAGATCATCTTCAAGCGAAAGGAAAAACTTAGATTCTCCGGGATCTCCTTGCCTTCCCGACCTTCCTCTTAGCTGATTATCTGTTCTTCTACTCTCATGCCTTTCTGTTCCTATCACTAAAAGGCCGCCACTTTCTAAAGCTAATTTTTTATTTTCTTCAATATTATCTATTTTATTATTGACTAGGATATCTTTATTACCGCCTAATTGTATATCAGTACCTCTTCCAGCCATATTAGTTGCAATTGTAACTGAATTCGGTATTCCTGCGGAAGCAATAATACTTGCTTCTTCAGCATGATTTCTAGCATTTAATACATTATGCTTAATTTTTTCTTTTTTTAGTAATTTTGATAGCATTTCAGATTTTTCAATACTTGTAGTACCTACTAGAACGGGCTGTTTTTTCTTATTTGCATTTTTTACATTTTCTATTACTGCATTCCATTTTTCTTCTGCCGTCCTATAAACTTCATCATTTTGATCAATTCTAACCATTTTTTTATGAGTAGGTACGGAAACAACTTCGAGATTATAAATTTCCATAAATTCATTAGCTTCAGTCAGAGCTGTACCCGTCATTCCTGCTAATTTAGGATACATTCTGAAGTAATTTTGAAAAGTGACTGATGCTAGCGTTTGATTCTCATTTTTTATAGAAACATTTTCTTTTGCTTCTAGAGCTTGATGAAGACCATCTGAGAACCTTCTTCCTTCCATCATTCTTCCTGTAAATTCATCAATTATTACAACTTTATTGTTATTAACTATATAATCTTTATCTCTTTCAAATAGCTTGTTTGCTCTAATTGCTTGATTAATATGGTGAACTATTCCTACATTTTCAGGGTCATACAAGCTTTCTCCTTTAAGTAGAGACTTCTCTTTTAGTATTTTCTCAACATTCTCATTACCTTGCTCAGTTAATGCTACACTTTTTGTTTTTTCATCTATATCTAAGTCTTCTTCATTTATTGTAGGAATTAGTTTGTTTATTGTTTGATAAAGTTCTGAATTATCTTCTGTTGGACCAGAGATAATTAGGGGTGTTCTAGCTTCATCAATTAAAATAGAATCAACTTCATCTACAATTGCATAATTAAATTCACGTTGAACCATTTGGTCAAAAGAAAATTTCATATTATCCCTTAAAAAATCAAAGCCTAACTCATTATTTGTGGCATATGTAATATCTTTATTATAAGCTTCTTTTCTTTTTTCATCGTCTAAATCTGGAATAACACACCCTACAGATAAACCTAGGAAATTATAAATTTGTCCCATCCATTGACTGTCTCTGCTTGCTAAGTAATCATTTACTGTTACTATGTGAACACCTTTTCCTGATATAGCATTTAGATAAGCTGGAAGAGTAGCAACTAAGGTTTTACCTTCTCCTGTTTTCATTTCTGAAATTTTTCCTTGATGCAATACAATGCCTCCTAAAATTTGTGCATCATAATGCCTTTGTTCTAATACTCTTTTTGCAGTTTCTCTAACAGTAGCAAATGCCTCTGGCAAAATAGCATCTAAGTCTTTATTATCTGCATATAATTTTTTCAGTTTTACAGTTGTATCTTTTAATTCTTGATCTGAAAGTTTTGAAATATTTGATTCTAGTTTATTTACTTCATCTAATATTAAATTAATTTTTTTTAAATACCTATCATTAGGGGTACCAAAAATTTTTTTTGCTATGTTATTTAGCATTCAAATTGTCCTATATTTTAATTTTTCAAATTTATTTAAATTTTTACTGCATTTTTTTTTGTCATTAGTCTATAAATTAATTACTTGTTTTATACTATAATTAAATAAAAAGAAAGATATTAAGGTTTGTCGCAAAAGTTTAAAAAATCTCCTTTAGCACCTAAATCATTTCCTAATATGCCAAATATTAAAGGAATAAAATTAGCTGCTATTCATTCGGGAATAAGATATAAGAATAAGTTAGATTTAAGTTTAATAACTATGCCTAATAAAACTAATGTTGCATGTGTATGTACCAAATCTAGTACTCCTGCTGCACCTGTAATTTGGTGTAAAAAAATAAAAAATATAGGTAAAGCAAGAGCTTTAATAGTTAACTCAGGAAATGCTAATGCTCATACAGGTAGAAAGGGTCTACAGACCGTTAAAGATACAGTAGAGCAAGTTGCTAAAAATTTAAGCTGTAAGAGAAATGAAGTATATGTCTGTTCGACTGGAGTAATTGGAGAATTTTTAAATACTAGTAAAATAATCTCATCTATACCAAAATTAATTCAACAAGATGCCTCTTCATGGAAAGAAGTCGCTGAATCCATTTGCACAACTGATACTTTCATTAAAGGTTCTAAAGCCAATTGTTTTATTGATGATAAAAATTATAAAATAGTAGGAATTGCAAAGGGTTCTGGAATGATTTTTCCTAAAATGGGAACAATGCTGGCTTTTATTTTTACTGACCTTCCTTTACCTTCAAATATCTTAGATAAATTATTACAAGACTCTGTTGAGAAATCTTTTAATTCAATAACAGTGGATGGAGATACCTCCACTTCGGATACCTGTCTTTTGTTCTCTTTAAGCTCCAAATCATTAAGTAGCCCTATAAAATTTATAGGAGATCAAAGGGTAAAATTATTTAAAAAATCGTTAGATAAGGTTTTACAAGATTTAGCACAACAAATTGTTTGTGATGGAGAGGGTGCTAGTAAATTTATTACAGTAAAAGTTAATTCTGTTAAAACATATAAAATTGCTAAGGAGATAGCATTATCTGTTGCTAATTCTTCTTTGGTTAAAACTGCTATTGCCGGAGAGGATCCTAATTGGGGTAGAATCGTAATGGCAATAGGTAAGGAAGGAAGTTCAGTTGTCCAGAATAAGATATCTATATCAATTAATAAAGTTAAAATTACTCATAAAGGAGCGTTAGTAAATAATTATAAAGAAGAAATAGTTGCAAAAAAAATGAAATCTAAAAATATAGAAATAGATATTAATATAGGAACTGGTAAAGAAAGTGCCACTATATGGACATGTGACTTAACTAAAGAATATATTAAAATAAATGCTGACTATAGATCATAGATTTATTTTACCTTTACATTTTCCTTCTATTTTTGTGTTACTATATCTGCTTTTCATCTTAAATATTTTATTTGTTAAAGAATAAGTAAAAGATAAAGAACTTTTTTCTTCTATTTTATCTTCCCATCCACCTATTCCTATAACTATACCAGCATTACCTTTCCTAAATGAAACTTTAGCAATTTTTTTTAAATTATTAATTTTAAAATAAATTTTATATGCAGAAACTCTTTTAATAATTTTCCATTCTGCAAATTGAGCTTCCTTATTAGACCAATATATACCCTTACAAGTTAAATATTCTTTATTTGAGGCATGTAATGTTAAGTTGGGAAAAAATAAAAAAACTATAATTTGCGAAATAAGAAATCTATTTTTTTTAAACATAAGTTAATTTTTCCAGCCAGTTACAAATATGATATTAAAAGGTATATAAAATTTTTCATTTTTGTTATAATTTTCTTTTAAATAAATTTCTGCTTCTTTAAATATTGACACGGGGGTAAAGCTTTTTGGTCTACTATTTAAATTATTGGTTTCATTAAAAGATCTTATGTCATAAAAAAGATCATTAATATTTGTGTACTCTTTAGTAATTTTTTCTTGATCAGCCATCGGCATTGCAAATCCTGCTCTTTGTAATAAACTTCCTAAAGTTTTTATATCACAAAAAGGAAAAATTCTTTGGTAAAGGCCTCCTAATATTTTTTCATCCGCATGAGCTAAACCTTCTGCAAGAGGGTATAATGTGTCTTGACCCCAAAACGCTGCAATGAATAAGCCATTATTTTTTAAAGAGTTAAAAATTTGTTTAAATGTCCCAGGAATATCATTTACTGTATTTAAACCCAGTACACTATAAACTAAATCTAAAGAATTATTTTTTATTGGTAAAAATTCTTCATCACTTCTAAAGCTAAGTAAATTCTTATCTTTTGGATTAATAATTGCAGTTCTATATAAATTTTTTATTAGTTTTGTATTTTTAATTTGTTTGCCTGCATTGTAATTTTTTGAATTGATTTCTAGTGCATTTTCAAAATCTAAATTAGTTTCTTCAATTCTATTAGCTATTTCATTAGCTATCTGAATATATAAATTATTAAATTTAAAATAATTATATTTATTAATTTTTCTATTAAATATATTTGGTACAGATTTTTTTTTATTTTTAATCATATAAGTTTAAATAATTTGTTTTATATTATATATTTATATATTATTTATAGTTTTATACCTAGGATTATTAGAGGCTAATATGAAAAAAATGCTTATATATACTGGTTATTTGTGCGGTTACTGTACTAGAGCTAAAAATTTATTATTAGAAAAAAATATCAGTTTTGATGAAATAAATATCCACGACCATCCTGAAAAATTAGATGAAATGATTAAATTATCTGGTGGGAAAAGAAGTGTACCTCAAATATTTTACGGAGATATTCATATTGGAGGTTCAGATGACTTGTATAATATGAATATTGAAGGAAAGTTAGATCAACTTATTGGTTTAGAAATAAAATAAATGCGAGTAGCATTAGCTCAAATGACTTCATTGCCCAATTTACATTTAAATATTAAATTTATAGAAGATAATATAATTAAAGCAAAAAAAAATAATGCGGATTTAATTGTTTTTCCTGAAAATTGCGGTTTTATGGGTAGAGGGTCTGAAATGTTTACTAATGCATATGAGGAGGCTGCTCATCCAGTTTTAATAGCTTCAAGAATTGCTGCTAATAATAATAATATAAATGTTTTATTAGGTTCGATAGCAGTATTATCTGAAAGGTCTAAAAAAAATAAATTAGCAAATCGGTCCATATTTCTTAATCGTAAAGGAACTATTTCTGGTAGATATGATAAAATAAATATGTTTGATGCTAATTTATCTAAAAAAGAGAAATATAATGAGTCTAATAGATATGATGCTGGATCAGAAACTGTAGTTATAGAGAATGAACTTGGTAGAATAGGATTAACTATTTGTTTTGATATTAGATTTCCTGAATTATATCAAAAATTATCTCGGCAAGGTTGCAATATAATTACTATTCCATCTGCATTTACTGTAAACACGGGAAAATTTCATTGGGAAGTTCTTCTTAGAGCAAGGGCTATAGAAACAAGTTGTTGGATTCTTGCTCCAGCTCAAATAGGAGAGCATTATCCAAAAAGAAAAACTTGGGGGCATTCAATGGTTGTAGATCCATGGGGAAATATAATAGTAGAAGCCAAAAATAGACAGAAGCTTATATATGCGGACTTAGATTTAAATCGATCTAACGATATAAAGAAAATTTGGGGTAAGATATAAATTTATTTTTTTATTGCGTAAATTCTTTGTACTGCTTTCTTGATTGGTTTCGATATAATAATTTCTTCATAATTTATAACTTTAAATCTATTACTTCTAGCGTAGTTTAGTAATTCCTGTGGTTTTAATAAAAAATTTTTATTGTTTGGTTTTCCAAAAATAATATTTTCTTCTGTAAATGTTTCATAAAATAATTTTCCATTCAATTTAATACTTTTAAAAATATATTTAAAAATAGGTCTATATAAATAATTTGTTACTAATACAACATCAAATATTTCGTTTCTAAATGGCCAAGGGTTATTTATTTCTAAGTCTACTTGAATAGGGTTAATAAATTTATTATTTTTCAGGCTAATAAGTTTATTTTTATCAATATCTACACTAGTTACTTGATATCCAGAATTTGCTGCAAAAACACTGTGTCTACCATTTCCGCAGGCTAAATCGAGTAAACTCATTTTAGAACTATTTTTAGATAAATTATTTTCAATCCAGCTTGATGGAGAAAAAAGAGAGGTATTATTATCTATTTTTAATTTTTTATTCATAGTAAATGTATTATATATATATTTATTTATATTTTTAAGTAGGATTATGCATAATCTTTTAATTTTATATATTTTGCAGGTAATTTTATGATTAAATATGATCTTATATGTTCATTATCTCATTCTTTTGAGGGATGGTTCTCAAGTTCGACAGATTACGAAGAACAAAATAAAAAAGGTTTAGTATGCTGTCCAATATGTGGAGATTTAAATATTGAAAGAGCTATAGTTGCTCCTGCTATAAAAAAATCTAAACCAGAAACGGAATTAAAAAAAAGAAATATATCAAATTTAAATGCGGTTGAGTTACATACTAAAATGAGGACTTTAACTAAAGAGATAGAAAAACATACTATTGATGTGGGAGATAATTTTGCGGAAGAAGCAACTATGATTTATAATGGTAAAAAGAAAAATAAGCCTATAAGAGGTACTGCAACAAAAAAAGAAGAAAAAGAACTTAAGAAAGAAGGCGTTCCTTATATAAAATTACCATTGATTAAAGATAATTAATATATTGAAAGGTTAGAATAAATTTATGAGTAATAATTCTTCCAGAACCATTAAAGATTGGGCAGACTTAGCAAAAAAAGAATTAAAAGGTAAAGAGTCTGATACACTTATTTGGAGAACTCCTGAAGGAATAGATATACAACCATTATATAGTGAAAAAGATATTGAAGGTCTTAATCATTTAGGAGGTCTTCCTGGAATTGAGCCTTTTTTAAGGGGCCCCAAAGCAACTATGTATGCGGGAAGACCATGGACTATAAGACAGTATGCAGGTTTTTCTACAGCTAAAGAATCGAATGAATTTTATAAAAGAAATTTAGCTGCTGGACAGATGGGTTTATCTGTAGCATTCGATCTTGCAACACATAGAGGTTACGATAGTGATCACCCTAGAGTTTCTGGTGATGTTGGTATGTCTGGGGTAGCTATTGATTCAGTTGAAGATATGAAACTATTATTTGATCAGATACCGTTAAATAAAATGTCTGTATCTATGACTATGAATGGAGCAGTATTACCAGTATTAGCTAATTTTGTAGTTGCTGCGGAAGAGCAGGGAGTGAAGGAAGAAGAGCTTAGAGGTACGATTCAAAATGATATTTTAAAAGAATTTATGGTTAGAAATACATATATATATCCTCCTTCACATTCTATGCGTATTGTATCTGATATAATAAGTTATACAGCAAAAAAAATGCCTTTATTCAATTCTATTTCAATTAGTGGTTATCATATGCAGGAAGCTGGAGCCAATCAAGTGCAAGAATTAGCATTTACCATAGCAGATGGGTTAGAATATGTTAGAGCAGCTATTAATAAAGGTTTAAAAGTTGATGATTTTGCCCCTAGATTATCTTTCTTTTTTGCTATAGGTATGAACTTTTTTATGGAGATTGCAAAATTAAGAGCAGCGAGATGGCTCTGGGCTAGTTTAATGAAAAAACATTTTAATCCACAAAATTCAAAATCTTTGATGCTTCGAACTCATTGTCAAACTTCAGGAGTGTCTCTTACAGAACAAGATCCATATAATAACATAGTTAGAACAACGGTAGAGGCAATGGCAGCTGTATTAGGCGGTACTCAGTCATTACATACTAATGCATTTGATGAGGCAGTAGCATTACCTACTGATTTTTCTGCTAGAATAGCAAGAAATACTCAATTAATTCTGCAAGAAGAAACAGGGATTACTAAAACCGTGGACCCACTAGCAGGTTCATATTATATTGAAGCTTTAACTGGAAGATTAATAGCGTCTGCTGAAAAAATTATTAATGATATTGAAAAAATAGGAGGTATGACTAAAGCTGTAGAGCAGGGTATACCTAAACAAATGATTGAGGAGTCAGCAGCAAAAAGGCAAGCTGCTGTAGATTCTTCAGAAGCAGTTGTTGTTGGTGTAAATAAATATAAGTCAAAGTCAGACTCAAAGTTTGATGTATTAAAAGTGAATAATCAGGAAGTAAAAGAGCAACAAATAAAAAATCTATCAATTTTGAAAAAAAATAGAGATGAAATTGCTTTAAATGAGGCTTTAGGAGAATTATCAAATGGAGCTAAAAATAATAAATCTAACTTATTAGAATTAAGTATTGAGGCCTCAAGAAAAAGAGCAACGGTAGGAGAAATTTCTTATGCTTTAGAAAAGGTTTTTGATCGTCATAAAGCCGAATATAAGGGAGTTTCAGGTATTTATGGAACAGAACTTAATAAGAATGAAAATTTTGTTTATGTTAAAGAAGCAATAAATGATTTTATAAATAAAAGAAGCAGAAAGCCTAAGATACTTATAGTAAAATTGGGTCAAGATGGTCATGATAGAGGCGCTAATGTAGTTGCAAGTGCTTATGAGGACCTTGGGTTTGATGTAAAGGTAGGACCTTTATTCCAGACACCTAAAGAGTCATCAGAAATGGTTGAATCATTTAAGCCAGATGTTGTAGGTGCATCTAGTTTAGCTGGGGGACACCTATCATTAATTCCAAGCATGATTAAAGAAATTAAAAATAATGGAAATGATAATGTGGTAATCATCGCTGGAGGTGTTATACCTCAAGAAGATTACTTAGAATTAGAAAAAGCAGGGGTAGATGCAATATTTGGGCCAGGAACAAATATTACAGATGCAGCCAGAAGAGTTTTAGGCTTAATAGAACAAAGACCTCATATGAAATAAAACATATTTTAAAAGATTTCTTGACTGATAACCTTTTCAGTTTTATTAAAACATTGAATATTATTTAAAGGATTGTATTTATGTCAAGAGTATGTGAATTAACAGGTAAAAAGGTTATGTATGGCAATAACGTTAGTCATGCAAAAAATAGAACTAGGAGAAGGTTTTTACCTAATCTACAAAATATTTCTCTATTTAGTGAAGCATTAAAAAAGCCTGTTAAATTTAGAGTGTGTTCAGGTGCAATTAGAACAGTTGAAAAAAAAGGTGGAATAGATAAATTTTTAGCAACAGCTTTTGAAAAAGATTTATCAGATAACGCGATTTATTATAAAAAACTTATTAAAAGTAAAGAGTCTGTAAAAAATTAATTTTTTAATTTTTTAATTTTTTTATTCTTATCAAATAAAATAGCAAGTTGGTTGGTAATAGCACTTCCTAATTGATCAACTTCGATGATGGTTAATGCTTGTTTATAATATCTGGTTACATCATGTCCTATACCTATAGCCAATAATTCGATATTAGAATTAGCTTCTGTCTTTTTTATAACTTGTCTTAGGTGTTTATCTAAATAACTTCCAGAGTTTGTGCTTAATGTTGAATCATCAACTGGCGCTCCGTCTGATATGACCATTAATATTTTTCTTTTTTCTATTCTTTTATTAAGTCTATCAGATGCCCACGCAATTGCTTCTCCATCAATATTTTCTTTCAATATTCCTTCTCTTAACATTAAACCTAAATTAGTTTTAGATCTTCTCCATGGATTAGAGGCACTTTTATATACTATGTGTCTTATTTCATTTAATCTTCCGGGATTTGAAGGTCGTCCATTCTTAATCCACTCATCTCTTGCATTTCCTCCTTTCCAAGAGCGAGTAGTAAATCCCAAAATTTCCACTTTGACACCACACCTCTCTAGAGTTCTTGTCAATATATCTGCACTTAATGCGGCAACTGTAATAGGTCTTCCTCTCATAGATCCAGAATTATCAATTAATAAGGTCACAATAGTATCTTTAAATTCTGATTGTATTTCCTCTTTATATGATAAAGATTGAAGAGGATTAATAATTACTCTAGTTAGTCTAGAGGCATCCAGAACGCCTTCTTCTAAATTAAATTCCCACCATCTATTTTGTTGGGCCATTAGCTTTCTTTGCAGTCTATTTGCTAATTGAGAAATAATATTGTCCATATTATCAATTTGTTTATCTAGATTACTTCTCAACCTTATGAGTTCATCTTGATCACACAAATCTTGAGCGTATACGGTTTCATCAAATTTTTTAGTATAGGCGCTATATATAAAATTATCTTTATCTTCTTTTGGAGGAACATAAAAAGGATTAGCATCCTTGCTATTTTCTGATTCAGAATTTTCATCTTCTATTATATCTGTGTCAGTATCTTCTTGTTCTGTTGATAAATTTTCTTCTGAATCAGAGTCTTCATCATTTAGGTTGTTATCCTCGTCTTTTTGTTCTTCGCTTTGATCTTCATCTTCATTATCTATATTATCATCATTATCATCCTGATCATTTTCTTCATTATCTACTTCTGTTTGAACAGATTGAAGTTGTTCTGCTAACTTAAGTGAAATATTTGAAAAATCTTTTTGTTTAAGTACATTTAACTTTAGTTTTTCAATATTTTCATCAATTATGACTTCTAATTCTTTCCTCCATATATTAGCAACTGATGATAAGTCTTTTGATAATTTTTTATTAGTTAACTTTTCTTGTATTATTAATTTAGTAGCATCTTCGATTGCTACATCATTTTTATTAATTTGAATATTTTTATATTTAACCTCCATATTTGCTTCTAAATTAGTTTTTATACCAGAGTATTCATCTATTCCTATAGCTTCATAGCGGGCATCTTCAATAGAATCAAAAATTTTATTAGCTACTTTAGATTTTGGTTTTAATTCATTATGTAAATTTTTATTATGATATTTATATTTAAGAGCAATACTATCAGCTATTCCCCTAATTTCTTTTTTTTCTTTGTCTTCTAGTTTAATACTAGGCAGTGGAAGAGTAACTGTATCTTGATCTATTTCTTTTTCTGAGCCAAAATTTATATTTATATCTTTTTTTTTAGAAATTGCTTTTAAAGTTGACGAAATAGCTTTTTTAAAGTCATCAATATTATTTTTTTTATTAGACATTATCAGGTTCTATTATTTGTTTTTCTATAATTGCTGATAGCCATTCTTCTGGAAGAAGTTCACCAAAACATCGTTGGTAATATTCACTTAATGTGCCTCTTTCAGTTTCATCACATTTATTTAAAAATGAAATTTTAAATGCGTATGAAATATCTTTAAAAATTATACTATTTTCGGCCCAAGATATTACAGTTCTTGGTGACATAACAGTTGATAAATCTCCATTTTTAAATCCATTTCTGGATAAGTTGGCTAATTTTACCATATTAATAATATTATCTTTGGTAAGAAAGTTTTCATTTAAACTTGAAATTTTAGAATTAATAATTTTTGCTTCTATTTCTTCTGACAAATAATTAAGAGCGGTAACGACATTCCATCGATCCATTTGTCCTTGATTAATTTGTTGGGTTCCGTGGTACAAACCAGTTGTATCACCTAAGCCGACTGTATTTGATGTTCCAAATAATCTAAAATATTTATGCGGACTAATAACTTTACTTTGATCTAGTAGTGTAAGTTTGCCATCTGCTTCTAATATTCTTTGTATCACGAACATTACATCTGGTCTGCCTGCATCATATTCATCAAATACTAAAGCTGTAGAGGATTGTATAGCCCAGGGCAAAATTCCTTCATTAAATGTTGTAATCTGTTTTCCTTCTTTTAAAATGATAGCATCTTTTCCAATTAAATCTATTCTACTTATATGACTATCCAAATTTATTCTTACACATCTCCAATTTAGTCTCGCAGCTACTTGCTCTATATGTGTAGATTTACCAGTACCGTGTAAGCCTTGTATTAGAACTCTTCTGTTAAATTTAAATCCTGCTAATATTGCTAGAGTTGTTTCTTCGTCAAAATGATAATTTGGATCTATTTCAGGAACATATTGATCAGGTTCTATATACGCCGGTATTTCCATATCTTTACTAATGTCAAAGACTTTTTTTGCATTTATTATAGTATTTGGTTCATTTCGTGAAATATTTTTGTCTAAAATTTTATTCATATGAGTTATTCCTGATTTAAATTTAATAGTTATCTATAATAATTTTATATGCTTCATTAATCTCAATTAATTTATTATTTGACTTAACATTACTTTTATTAGCATCTGGATGGTATTTCTTGACCAAAATCTTATATTGTCTTTTTATATCATGCAAGGAAGAATCTAATGTTAAATTCAATTTTTTAAATGCTTCATTTATTTTATTATCTATAGATTTATTATTTTTATTTATATTTTTATTCTTATTCTTCTTATTTTGTTTTAATATATTTGATTCATCTTTAATATTATATGAATGCTTTCCATTCATTGGCCAAGTAGGTAGATGCCATGTAAAATCTTCTTTTAGTTCTTTTTCTATTTCTTTTTGTGATAACCCTGAAAAATAATTCCAGTTTTTATTATATTCTCTTATATGTTCCAAACAGAACCATCTAAATTCTCTTAGATTTTCTCTATTTTTGGGGGCTCTATAGATTCCTTTCTTATTACAACCTTTCCATTCACAATACTTTGTCAACTGAAGCTTTTCTGAGTCATCATTCATATAGTTTTGATTTATATTTAACGTATGTTTCATTTCGTAGTATTTATATTATAATTATTACTTTCATGAAAGGTATTATTTATGATAAATGGTGAACGAAAAAATAGAATTGAAAAAATAATTAATGATAACTTAAATCCTACATATTTGGACGTCATAGATGATAGTAAAAGTCATCAAGGTCATCATCAAGCTCCTGAGTCAGGAGAAAGTCATTATAATGTGACTATAATTAGTAATTCTTTTTCAGGGATGAATAGATTGCAAAAAGAAAGAATGGTATATAAATTACTTAAAGAAGAATTTAAGAGTGGTTTACATGCCTTATCATTAAAGCTAAGTGATAAATAATAATTATTTTTCTATGTAATAATCTGGAAAATACTTTTTTATTACCTCATTATTTTCGCTCCAACTGTGACATGAGTTTATTAAACTAGGAGCACTTTTATTTATTGGTCTTTTGTATTTGTTTTTATTAATTTTATAAGAGTAAATAGTTTGAAATGCAGTGGTAGCTATGGGAAATAATAATTCCACTAAATGTGTACATCCTTTTATACCTCCTACTTTTGAATAAACATTTTTTCTAAATCCTTTCCCGATAGTTATCCCTATTAATTCTTTAAAATTTGGAATAATTTCTGGGCATATACTATAAGGATGACTATCCATTATGGTCACAACATCTATAATATTTAAGTTATCATCTAAAGTAAGTCTTATCGTCATATCATGAATAGCTGTACCTGCTTTAACTTCGCCTCTATGGTCACTTTTAAAGCTATACGTTTTTGTGTCTCTAAGATGTCCTTCTATATCCCAAAGGCCATCTTCTCTTAAAAATCCTTCACAGTGTACACTTCTATTATGTATTTTTTTTCTTTT
>CEUR01037757.1_pt1 | contig 43319 bp, 45 predicted proteins | sample 356411 | NCBI WGS metagenome assembly CEUR01 (sample SAMEA2622715, study PRJEB7988) | marine metagenome | biome: marine biome (ENVO:00000447); feature: surface water layer (ENVO:00002042); material: "saline water (ENVO:00002010), including plankton (ENVO:xxxxxxxx)" | depth 5 m
ACAGTTGCTGGTTGGGCAGGTGGCAGAAGTTGGATTACTCCAGCACTGCTTATGGAAAGAGGTAATTTTGCAAGAAGTTTTTTATATCCAGATATAGATTTTATTGATAAAGACTTTTATTCACCTGATCCGAAAATCATTGTAATGCATAAAGCAATAAGAGAGGGAGCAGACATAACAACTGCAACTAAATCTAGTAATGGAGGTGACTCTATGATGATGATGTCTGAAGCAAATATGATGGCAGATAGAGATGAAGACTTTAATACTAGATATGGTTCTTATAGAGGATGGCAAATGGCTGTATCTAAAGTAAAACCAATAATTCGAGATACTATCAATATTAATTTTACAAAAATGGTTTTAGATAGTGGAGCAAAAAATACTTCTGAGGCCGTAGATTATCTAATTAATAGATTTCTAACTGTAAAAATTAATAGTGAAAAACGAACAATGATTATTTCCTTTTTAAATAATAATTTGGGAACAAATAACATTATTGAAGCTAAAACTTACTTAGAGGACTCACTTAAAATGGTTTTACATTTAATTATGAGTCAGCCAGAATATCAGCTAGGATAATAACTATGAAAAATATTAAAAGAAGAACATTTTTAAAAACGGCTTCTGCAGCATCTATAGGAGCACTAACTCCTATGAAGTATTCTCTTTCTAACGAATCAATAAATGGAAAGATACTAGTCGTACTAGAGCTATCCGGAGGAAATGACGGATTAAATACAATAGTTCCTTACGGAGATGATAATTATTATAAACATAGACCTAAAATAGGTTTAAAAGAAAATAAACTATTAAAAATTGATGATTATTTTGGCTTTAATCCGGGTATTGTAGGATTAGAAGCTTTATATAAAGAAGGTAAGATGGCAATTATTCATGGGTGTGGATATGACAACCCATCATTTTCTCATTTTACATCTATGGCCTATATGCACACTGCAGCCCCTAATAGTGGTGAAGAATATGGATGGATAGGAAGATTAGCAGACCATATGGCTCCTTCTACATATAAAAATTTTATAGTTAATGTAGATAAAACTCAGTCTCTAGCCGTGAAATCTAAAATGCATGTTCCAATTGTATTTGATCACCCAGAAAGATATCAAAGAGAAGGTTTTTATGTACAAAAAAATGTTTTAAATACATTAGTAAACAGTAATAATGATAATGACATTAACTCATCTCGAGAGTTTTTAAATGAAATAGCTAATAGCGCTAATCAATCGTCTAATTTAATAAGCGACGCATGGGCAAAATATACGCGCAAAGTGGATTACGGCATCGATGCTGTAGATTTAGATAAAATTGCTGCTCTTATTGAAGCTGATCTGCCTACTCGATTGTATTATACTGCTTTCAGAGATAATGCTTTTGATACGCACGTTCATCAAAATAACTTACACACAAGACTTCTCACTTATGCATCTGACGCAATAAGAGGTTTTATTAGTGATCTTGAAAGAATGGGAAGAGCTGATGATGTGGTTGTATTAGTTATGACTGAATTTGGTAGACGTGTCCCTGAGAATACTAGTTTAGGAACTGACCATGGTTCAGCAGGGCCTATGTTTGTAATTGGAAAATCTGTTAAAGGAGGCCATTATGGTCAGATTCCAGACTTAGTAAATGGGTTAGATGATGGTGATAATTTAAAATATACTACAGATTTTAGAAGTGTATACGCAACATTAATTGATAATTGGTTGAAAGTAGATTCTAAAAACATTTTAAGAAAAAACTTTCAAACATTTGATATCTTCGATAGAACAGTTTAAATAGTATTTTCTGAAGATACTATAAATTATTCTTTCAGGTAAATTTTTGAAGGTTAAAATCAGGGGAATAGAATGAATATATCATACGAAAATTTAGATGATAGCTTATCAAAAAGATTATTAAAAATAAGCTTCAAGCTAGAAAAAATATTGGAATTCATTGGCAAGATAGGTGCATGGTTATCCTTACCTTTAATAGCTATTATAATTTTTGATATAATATCTCGACGTTTTTTCGTACTGGGTTCAACAAAACTTCAAGAAATGGAATGGCACTTGCATGCTGCATTATTTTTATTAGCCCTAGGCTATGCGTATGTTAAAAATTCCCATGTAAGAATAGAAGTTATTAGAGAGAGTTTTTCAACTAAATTAAAATCAATTTTAGAAGTAATAGGAGTGCTATTTTTTATACTTCCTTATACAGCGTTGATTGTATATTTTGGATATGACTTTGTATTAAGATCATATGAAATGAACGAAGTTTCTTCTGCTCTTACTGGCTTATCACATAGATGGATTATAAAAGCATTCGTACCTATGGGTATGGCATTTTTATGGCTTGCAGGGATCAGCGTTTTACTAAGAAATTTAGCATATTTGATTGGTTTAAAAAAACAGGATGATTTAATAATTGAAACTTCTCAATCAATGTCGCCTGAATTATCAAGTGCAGCTGAAGAGTTAGTTAAAGAAGCAAATGCAGAGGAGAATAAATAATGTCTATGGATTTTGTTACGTTACTTCCAGTCTTTATGTTTGCTACTTTAGCAATTTTATTATTTAGTGGTTTTCCGGTTGCATTTGTATTAGGTGGAGTTGGACTAGGCTTTGGCTTTTTAGGAATGGCATTCGATGTATTTAGTTTTATAGAATTTTTTAATATTATAAGTAGGATATGGGGAGGAGTTTGTGAAAATTTAATTTTAGTAGCTGTTCCAATGTTCATATTTATGGGAACCATGTTAGAAAGAAGTGGAGTAGCAAATGACTTATTGCACTGTTTACAAGTATTATTGAAAAAAGTACCAGGAGGTCTAGCTCTTTCGGTAACTATAATGGGTACTATTATGGCTGCAACTACTGGAATAATAGGTGCATCAGTAGTAATGATGACATTATTAGCGCTTCCTGTTATGTTAGATAGAAAATATGACCCTTCTTTAGCTACTGGAACAATTGCAGCTTCAGGTACTTTAGGTATTTTAATTCCACCGTCAATTATGTTAGTTATAATGGCTGATCTTCTATCTATTTCTGTAGGAACTCTATTTTTGGCTGCAGTGATTCCTGGTTTACTTCTTGCGTTTATCTACACAGTTTATATTTATCTAAGAACAAAATTTAATCCAAAATTGGCACCTGCACTTTCGGATGATGTAGGGCCTAAAACGAAGATGGAACTATGGGTTATGATTTTTAGATCATTTTTACCTCCAATATTTCTAATTATGTGTGTTCTAGGTTCAATTTTTGCTGGTTTAGCAACTCCTACGGAAGCTGCTGCGGTTGGAGCATTAGGGTCAATAATATTAGCCCTATTTAATAGACGCTTAACTAAGACGGTAATAAAAAGTGTGACCGAAAGATCAGCTTTAACTTGTGCAATGATATTTGGATTATTTATAGGAGCAACCGCATTTTCATATGTATTTAGATCTTTAGGAGGAGATGATTTAATACACCATTTTGTTGAAAGCTTAGGTTTAGGTTCGTGGGGAATATTATTCTTTATGATGGGAATGGTATTTTTATTAGGTTTTTTCTTCGATTGGGTTGAAATTACTTTAATTGTCCTTCCTCTTTTTGCCCCAATACTTGCTACACTGGATTTTGGCACACACTTAGATCCCACTATGGTTATTCCATGGGTAGCTGTTTTAATTGCAGTTAATTTACAAACGTCCTTCTTAACGCCTCCTTTTGGGTTCGCATTGTTTTATTTAAAGGGAGTTGCGCCAAAATCTATAAAAATACAAATGGTTTATAAAGGTATTATTCCATTTGTATTGTTGCAATTAGTAGGATTAATTACAATTATATTATTTCCAGAATTAGTCTTATGGTTACCAACTAAACTACTAGATTAGTTATGAAAAAAAAATTTTTAATTGCTATTTCACTATTTATAATATGTTTTAGCTCAGTAGCTAATGAATTAAGCGCAATTAATGCGTCAAAGGAAATGAATAATAATCTTATAATCATAGATGTAAGAAACAAAGAAGAGTGGAAAGAAACTGGAATTATTCCAAACTCTATCCTTATACAAATGCTATCTTCTGGAAGAACTATTAGGAAAGAATATATTACTGAATTATTAGCTACTTTAGGCGAAGATAAAGATATAAAAGCAGCAATAATTTGCCACTCTGGGGGTAGATCTTCAGCTACAGTAGAGCTGTTAAAAGATGAGGGATATAACAATATATTCAATATATCAGAAGGTATGGTAGGTAACGGAAACACCACTGGATGGATAAATAGAAATTTACCTCTTATTACATGTAATGAAGAGTGTAAATAAATAAATATTTCTATTGAATTTGATCTCAATATAGTTACATTATCAATAAACAATTTTTAAACATTTTTTATAAGGAGGTACTTAAAAATGCTTAGAGTTTGCATTAAATTTTTTACTATAATATTTTTATTAACATATATCGGTTCAGCTCATGCAGGAGATGCAGAAAAAGGAAAAAAAGTTTTTAATAAATGTAAAGCTTGTCATGGTATTGATGAAGGAGGAAAAAATAAATTAGGACCTAATTTATGGAATATGGTTGGTGCTCCTATAGCTGCTGTAGAAGGATATAAATATTCAAAAGCTCTTTTAGCTTATGCTGAAGAAGCTGGAAATTGGAATGAAGAAAATTTAGATGCTTGGCTAAAAAAACCAAAGGACTTAGTTCGCAAAACAAAAATGATATTTCCAGGACTAAAAAAAGAAGCAGACAGAGCAGATTTAATAGCTTATCTTAAAGAGAATGGAAATAACTAAAAGAAAGTATAAATATGGATCTAAAAGGTGAATATCTGATACCTGCTAACAAAGAGACAGTTTGGAAAGAATTAAATAATCCAGAAGCTCTCAAAAAAGCAATTAAAGGATGTGAAACTTTAGATAAAGTCTCTGATACTGAGTTTAATGCTAAAGTAAAAGCAAAAATAGGTCCAGTATCAGCTGTTTTTAATGGATCAGTTACTTTAACAGATATAGACCCTCCAAATAGTTATGTAATATCAGGCCAGGGTAAAGGAGGAGCTGCTGGCTTTGCCAAAGGTAATGTTAAAATCACTCTTTCAGAAGATTTGGATAAAAATAAAACAAACTTGGCATATTCTGGTAATGCACAAGTTGGAGGAAAATTAGCTCAAGTTGGCTCCAGGTTAATTGGCGGAGTAATAAAAAATACAGCTGATGATTTTTTTAATACTTTCAATAATAATATAACTAATAAAAACATCACAGACATTGTATCTGATAATAAAAATACAATTAAAGATAATACTAAGCCTAAATCATCTGGTATTTCATATTGGGTATGGATAGGTTCTTTAATTATTATTATTGGAATAATATTAGCATTTTTTACTTAGTAAAATAAATATATTCATATATAATATTTATTTGATATTATAGCTGGCATAATATGGAGGTAAAATTATGCATGAGATTTCTATTAAAATTACAATTAATGAAAAAAACTATGAAAAAAATATTAGAGCTAATACCCTTTTAATAGACTTCCTAAGAGAAGAGCTAAATCTTACTGGTAGCCATATTGGATGTGATACTAGTCAATGCGGAGCTTGTATGGTATTGCACAATAAATCAGCAATTAAATCTTGTTCTGTATTAGTAGCCCAGTTAAATAATCAAGAAATTACAACAATAGAACACCTTCAGAATAAAGATAAATTACATCCTATGCAAAATGCCTTTAGAAATAATCATGGTTTACAATGTGGCTTCTGTACACCAGGAATGATTATGTCTGCTATTTCTCTAGTTAATGAAAATAAAAACCCCACTGAAAAAGAAATCAGAAAATATTTAGAAGGTAATTTATGTAGGTGCACTGGATATCAAAATATAGTTAAATCTATAGAAGAAGGCGCAAAAAATATGAGAGAGAAAGTGTAAATAATGTATAATTTTAATTTTCATTCTCCAAATACTATTGATGAAGCTATTAAGCTTTTTAATGCTAGTGAAGAGCCAAAATTTTTAGCAGGAGGAATGACTTTACTAGCGTCTATGAAACAAAGATTAATAGCTCCATCTGATTTAATTGATCTTAGGAATATTAAAGATTTATATGAAATAAACTGTAATGATGATATTATTTCAATTGGATCTCTTTGTACTCACTCCTATTTATCTAAAAATGAAATCATAAATAATAATATTGAAAACTTAGCTAAACTTGCTAACGGTATTGGAGATCCAGCAGTTAGACAAATGGGAACTATTGGAGGCTCTATTGCTAATTCTGATCCAGCAGCTGATTGGCCAGCCGCAATTTTAGCCTTGAAATCTAGTATAAAAACTAATAACAGAACAATACAAAATAAAGATTTATTTACTGGTATGTTTGAAACAGCACTTGAAGAAAATGAAATTATAACTTCAATTGAAGTGAAAATACCCGATTATTTTAATTATAAAAAAATTCCTAACCCAGCAAGTAGATATGCTATTGTAGGTGTAGCTATTGCAAAATATAATAATGATGTTTGTATTGCAGTTTCTGGCGCTTCACATACACCATTTATAGCAAAATCATTAAGTGAATCATTATCTGCAAACTTCTCTAGTGCAATTCCACTTAAATCAATACCTGTAGATGGCTTAAATGAAGATATACATGCGTCAGCGGAGTATAGAGCTAATCTAATAGATGTATTGACTAAAGAACTAATAGATAGTTATTAAAGTAATACTAAGTAATTTATAGTGGAAAAAATTATGAAACAATTTGATGATATATTACACAAAGCGGCAGAATGGAGAAAAGAGAATAATAAAGTTGCATTAGCAACGGTAGTTTCTACATGGGGTTCCAGTCCTAGGCCAGTTGGAAGTCAAATGGTAGTTAGTGAAAATTTAGATATATATGGTTCTGTATCTGGAGGATGCATAGAAAGTTCTGTGATTACTGCAGCGCAAGAAATTATGAGAACTGGTAAACCTAAATTACTAAAATTCGGAGTAAGTAATTCTGAAGCTTGGGAAGTAGGTCTCACTTGCGGAGGAAAAGTTGAAGTTTTTGTTGAAAAAATTGGGGATAATGATTGAAAGACGAAACATTAAGCTTAATTCTTTCAGAAAAGAACAATAGAAATACTATTATCGTAGCTACTGAAATTAATAGCGGAGAACAAATTATCATTAATGAAAAAAATGATACTGATATAAATAATAAAATTTTAATAGCAGCTAAAAATAATATCATCCAAGGAAAATCCGAAATTCTAGAGATCGAATCAAATAAATGGTTTCTTAATATAACTCTACCTCCATTAAGGTTAATAACAGTAGGAGCAGTTCATATTGCTCAACCACTTGCAGAAATTGCAACCATTTCTGGATATGAAGTGATCATTATAGATCCCAGAGCGGCATTCGCAAATAATCAAAGATTTCCTGATATAAAAATTATAAATGAATGGCCTGAAGTAGCACTTAATGAATTAGGAATAGATAACAGAACAGCAGTAGTTACACTCACGCATGACCCAAAATTAGACGACTCAGCACTTAATGCTGCACTTAAAAGTAAAGCGTTCTATATAGGCTCTTTAGGTTCTAAAAAAACACATAAAGCTAGAGTACAGCGTTTAAAAATTGCTAATTTCTCAGAAGATGAGATAAAGAGAATACATGGACCTATAGGACTTGCTATAGGAGCTAAATCTCCACAAGAGATAGCTATATCTATAATTTCAGAAATAATTACTATTAGAAATAAATTAGAATTTCAGGAATGATCAAAATATGTACTTTGGTAATATTAATGTAAAAGATAGTGTAAATTGTATCCTTGCTCATACAATAATTATAAATAAAAAGAAATTCGCTAAGGGAACTATAATTACAGAAATAGATAAAAGCTATTTTATAAACAATAAAATTAAGACAATAGTTTGCGCTAGATTAGATAAAAATGATTTGCATGAAGATAAAGCAGCAAATGTCATAGCAGAGGCTTTTAAAAATAATAGTATTGTATCCGAAAAAGCTTACACAGGCAGAGCTAATATATTAGCAAATAAATCAGGGTTATTATTAATAGATGAAGAGAGAATTAAGAAATTTAATATGATATCTGATGACATAACTATCGCAACTTTGAATAATAACTCTATCGTAAAAAAAGGTGAAATGATTGCTACGATTAAAATAATATCATTTGGTATTAAGGATAGTTTTATTAAGAAAATTACAAAATCTATCTATAAAAAAGCTATTTTTATCAATCCTTTTATACGTAAAAAATGTGCTTTAATTCTGACCCATCATAAAAAGAAAGATTTAAAATTAAATGCTATTTCTGAGAGAAGAATTAATGATAGACTAAAGAATTTAAACAGTTCCTTAGATATAATTACTAGCTGTGAACATGACACAAAGGAAATATCAAAAAACATAAATATTATTTTAAAAGAAAAAATTGATTTAATAATGATATTAGGATCATCTGCAATTGTTGATATTAAAGATAAAATACCTGAAGCAATTAATTACTCAAAAGGTAAAATTATTAGGTTTGGTATGCCTGTAGACCCTGGTAACCTATTGTTATTAGGTAAGATAAATCAAACACATGTTATAGGCCTACCTGGATGTGCAAGATCACCTAGCCTAAATGGTTTTGATTGGATTTTAGAAAAAGTTATTTCTGGAACTAATATTACTAAAATAAATATTTCTAATATGGGTGTTGGAGGCTTATTAAAAACGCTAAATAAAAGAGCTAAAATAGAAAAAAAAATTAAAAACTATAATATTACAAATATTATTCTTGCAGCAGGTAAATCAAAAAGAATGCATGAAATAAATAAATTACTTATTAAAATTAATAATAAAACAATGATAGAAAAAATAGTAGATAGCTCATTAAAGTCTTTAGCAAATAACACTATAGTAGTTTTAGGTTATGAGAACGAAATTTTACAAAGGCTATTAATTAATAAAAATATAACTACTGTAGTAAATAAAGAATATTTAAAAGGCCAATCGTCTTCATTACAAATAGGAATATCAGCATTACCAGAAGATTGTGATGCTGCAGTAATTATATTAGGTGATATGCCTGATATAAACTCAACACTAATTAATCAATTAATAGAAAATTATAATCCTAGTGATAATAAATCTATAATTATACCTACCTATAAAAACAAAAAAGGTAACCCTGTATTGATAGATCGTGAGTTTTTTCCTGACATACTTTCAATTAAAGGAGATAAAGGTGCAAAAGATATTATTAAAGTTAATAAAAAATATATAAATGAAATACCTCAGAAATACTCCGCAATAATTAATGATATTGATACTAAAGAAGATCTAGCTAAATACATTAAAGGTTCTCATGACAATTAAAACAATAATATTTGATTTTGGAGGCGTAATAACAAATAGCCCAATTGAAGGCTTCAAGTTATTAGAAGAAAAACATGGATATGATAAAGGTCTAATTACAAATATTAATATGAATAATCCTGATGATAACGCATGGGCTAAAAGTGAAAGAGGTGAAATAGATATACATACATTTCTTGAGGAGTTTGAAAAAGAAGCATTAGAAATAGGACAGAAAATAGATGCTAGAGAAATACTTCAGCAATTATATGGATCTATGAGAGAAAATATGATTAATAAAATTAAATTATTATCTGGTTCTAAAAAATATAAATTAATTTGTCTTACAAATGTTTTAAAAGGTGTAGATATATTTACTCCTAAGGAGAGAGTGAATGCAGTTAATCACGTAATGTCATATTTCGATATAATTTATGAAAGTTATAAATTAAATATGAGAAAACCCGAAATCCGAATATATCAATATATTTTAAATGAAATAAATATTAAGCCTGAAGAAACAGTATTTTTAGATGACCTAGGAATGAATCTAAAACCCGCTAGACAACTAGGGATTAATACAATTAAAGTAGTAAACCCTATAGATGCTATAAATGAATTAGATCAAATATTAGAAAGGTAAGTAAATATGAGTATGCCAACAATAAAATCTTTGTCACTAAAAGCAGCTAATATTCCCTTGAATAGAATAGTAGTTGGAAAAGTTGGAAAATTTGAAAATTGGGCAGTGATAGTTACAGAAATAACTTGCAGTGATGGTACCATTGGAAAAGGTTACATTGGACCATATCTTGCTAACTATATGCCAGCTATAGCATCAACTATAAAAGAACTGTTTAAAAATATAGAAGGTAGAGAGATTGCTCCTTACCAATTTTATAATGAAGTAATGAACTCAACTAGTTTGATGGGTAGATCTGGAATTGCTATGTATGCCCTTGCTGCATTAGATATATCATTATGGGATGCAAGTTCTAAAATAGCTAATGAACCATTATGCGTTCATTTAGGTGGTTCTATAGAGCCTGTTAAGGCTTATAATTCATGCGGATTATGGCTAGATAATAATAAAGATGAATCATTTGAAGAAGCTCAGAAACTCATGGAGAGAGGCGGATTTGATATACTAAAAATAAGATTAGGTAGAACTAATATTGATGAAGACTTATATGCTATAGAAAGTGTAAAAAAAGCACTTGGCAAAGAAAATATTTTACTTTGTGATTTTAATCAAGGTTATAATTTGCCAGATGCAATTCATTTTTTAAATGCACTTGACGATAAAGGGCTGTATTGGTTTGAAGAGCCTATAGATTATTATAATTATGATGGTTATAAAGAATTAAGGAATAGAATGAAAACTCCAATTATACTTGGCGAAAACTTTCATGGTCCAGATGATGCATTTAAGGCAATGGATAAAAAAATATGTGACTTTATTATGCCAGATTTAATGAGAATATGTGGAGTGAGCGGATGGATGCAAACTGCTTCAATTGCAGCAGCATTTAGAATAAAAATGTCATCACATTTATTTCCTGAGGTATCAGCTCAGCTAATGCGAGTTACACCAACAGCACATCTATGTGAATGGACGGATTGGGCCGAACCAATGATGGCAGAGCCATATAAATTAAAAGATGGAAATGTAATTCTACCTGACGTTCCAGGAACAGGTATAGACTTTAAAGAAGATATTTTAGAAAAATATAAAATTAATTTATAAGACTATTTTTTTAATAATGAACTATATTTAGCTTTAAATTTTGCATATTTAGGCTCGATTACAATTTGGCAGTAAGGTTGCTGCCTATTATCATTAAAGTAATTTTTATGATAGTCTTCAGCTATATAAAATATTTTTTCTGAATAAAGTTTTGTTATTATAGGGTCCGAGTAGTTAATAAATATTTTTTCAATATAATTTGCAGCTTCCTGCTTTTGTATATCATTAGTATAATAAATAGCTGACATATATTGAGAGCCTATATCATTACCTTGACCATCTACTTGGGTAGGATCATGAGTATCAAAAAATACTTCTAATAAATTTAGATATGAAATCTTTTTAGGATCATACATTATTTCTATTGCTTCGACGTGACCAGTATTTCCAGTACATATCATTTCGTATGTAGGATGATCTTGATGTCCTCCTATATATCCTGGGTTTATATCCATTACCCCTTCTAACTCTTGAAAGTATGCTTCAGTACACCAGAAACACCCTCCAGCAAATATAGCCCTTTCCATATATAATCCTTTTGCTAGGCGCTAAGTAAGCCTTCAAGTCTTTGTTTAATTAAATCCTCAGCCTCTTGCATAATTCTATCTACTAACTCTTTAACTGTAGGAATATCATGAATTAAGCCAGCAACCATTCCACAGGACCAAGCACCTGCATCCATGTCTCCTTCCAGCATAACCTTAGGGTAAACACCAGATACTTCTTTAATAATATCCTCAAATTTTAAATGAGCTCCAAGTTTTTCTTCTTTTTCTAGAATCTTTTCTACTCCTTTATTATTTAAAACTCTTTCCGTATTCCTTAATGGACGCATCACTAGTCTAGTATCTAACTCACTTGCATTTAGAATGGCTTGTTTAACATTATCATGAACTGGTGCATCCTTCGTAGCAATAAATCTAGTTCCCATATTCATCCCTTCGGCACCCATTGCTAAAGAAGCCACTAAAGAACGAGCATCTGACATTCCACCTGAGGCAACAAAAGGAATTTTTAATTCTTCTGCAGCTCTTGGTAGTAAAATCATATTAGGAATATCATCTTCTCCGGGATGACCTCCACATTCAAAACCATCAACAGAGACGGCATCACAACCTATAGATTCAGCTTTTAACGAGTGTCTAACAGTTGTACATTTATGGATAACCTTTATTCCGTTCTCTTTTAAAATTGGAAGCCATTTAGCGGGGTTGTTTCCTGCAGTTTCAACTGCCTTTACTCCACCATCAATAATAGCGTCAATATAACCTGGATAATCTGGAGCCTCTACTACAGGTAGAAATGTTAAATTGACCCCAATTGGCTTATCTGTCATATCTTTACAACGTGCAATCTCTTTAGCTAGGAGTTCAGGTGTTTTTTGAGTTAATGCAGTGATTATACCAAGTCCACCTGCATTAGATACTGCTGCCGCTAATTCTGCAAAACCTACGTAATGCATTCCACCTTGAATGATAGGATGCTCAATTCCAAACATCTCAGTAATACGAGTCTTCATATGATTGTCCCTCTTTTATAAATACCTATAGAAAAAAGTATTATACATAAAAGAGCCTTATTGACTATTAAAACTTAACAATCTTGTATTACTCTGCTGCCTCTAATAATTTTACTAATTTTTTCTTTGCTTTACCTAACATTCTAGTATTTGAAATAGCTTCTTTATTACTAATATCTCCCCCAACTACAACTATACCTATCATTCCCATAGCAACATGCGGTGTACATTGATAAACGTAAATTCCAGGCACCTCAAATGTCATAGAAAACTCTTTACTGAATTTACTTTTCTTAGGTAAAGTAGCACCATCAGGACCTTTCTTCATTTCCACATTATGCATTTTATCAGTTGGTAACCAAGTTATAGTTTCTCCTACATTTATCTTTGCAACATCGACACTATAAACCATTATAGAGCCATCATCCCTTTTATTAAGCATCTCTATTTCGTTTGTTTCAGAAGTAATTATAGATTTTGCAAAACTTGATACAGAAAATGTTAATAATAAAATAGTTAATATTATTGTTTTTATCATTATATCTACCCTTATATATTTATTTAGGACTATATAGTCTTATTGAGAATGACTATCATTCTCAATATTTATATAGCAATAAAAAATATAATATCAAGAAAAAAATTAAACTGATTAAATGTGTAAATCTATTTAAGTGGTTTTAGAAAGATTTGTATTAATATAATTTTTTATAGTTATTTATGAATAAGGATTTAAATGGTAGCGAAGGTAGGATTTGAACCTACGACCTTCGGATTATGATTCCGCTGCTCTAACCAACTGAGCTACTTCGCCATTAATAATTAAATACTTTTATATTATGAAATTAAAAAAATAAAGAACTATTTGAAATACTATTGATCAACAGGTTGAGCTATATTTTTTATTTTAGTCTTATCAGATAAAACTTTTTCCCTATAAGCAATATATAATGTACTTAAAAATATAATTATGCTACCTAACCAAGTATTTAGTGAAGGAACTTCAAAGAAAAACAAATAACCAATTCCAACCGCCCAAACTAATTTTAGAAAATCAAAAGGCATAATAATACTTGTATCACCTTGCCTTAATGCTTGCGCAAGTAACATCTGAGCTGCAGTTCCAGAAATACCAATTATCATCAAAAATAAAAGATCATTTATAGTTGGTGTTTGCCAATAAAATAAAGCAGCTATTCCAGACAATGGGATCATTATGATTACCATATATGAAGTAATGGTCACACTACTTTCCGTTCTACCTAGTATCTTTATTATTATTAAAGATACAGACCAAACAGATGCAGATAATAATGTAAAAATATGTCCATTATTAATAGAGGAATAAACAGGGTCTATAACGATAATAGCCCCTATAAAGCCCAGTATAATAGCAATTATTCTTTTTATTCCTATTATTTCTTTAAGAAAAAAAACAGCCAAAATACTAGCAAATAATGGTGCGGTGAATGCTAAGGAAGCAACGTCTGCTAATGGCGTTATACTTAATGAGTAAAAAAAAGATAACATAGCTATTACATTAAAAAATGAACGAGCCATATGTAATTTAATCTTTTTAGTCTTTAATGGTTCTAAACCATATTTAATAAACCATGGCGCAATTACAATTAAGCCAAATAAATTTCTAAAAAAGGCTATTTCAAAAGGATGCATACTTGATGACATATGCTTAATTGTTGCATGCATAATCGAAAAAAGCATAGTAGCGATTATCATTAAGCCTATACCATTAAGTACTGATCTATTCTTTTTAGTTTGCATGATATTATCTTTTTACCATTAAGATAAATTACCAGATATCCATCCACCACCTAAAATTCTATCATTGTCATAAGCTACACAAGCTTGCCCTGGTGCAACTCTATAATTAGGTTCTTTCAAAGAAACAATCGCCTCGCCAGAATTTAATAAAGAAATATCAGCTTTCTGCGTAATATGCTCAGAACTTAATTGAACGTCAATATCTCCAATAAAGCTTGTTTCCTCAATATTTTTATCTACCCATGTTATCTCTGAAATGTTAAATTTTTTAATTTCCATATCACGTTCTGAACCTACATATATTTTATTCTCTTTAGAATCTATTTTTGTTACATATAAAGGTGTGCCATCATCTGATATTACTCCTAAACCTCTCCTCTGACCAACTGTAAAGGAGTCTAGACCATCATGCTTACCCATTACTTTTCCATTAACATGAATTATATCTCCTGACTTTTTAACATCCGGTCGTAACTTTTGCACAACTTCTCTATAACCTCGTTTTGCTGTGGACTGTACAAAACAAATATCCTGAGATTCAGGTTTATCTGATATAGCTAAATTCATTTTTTTTGCATAATCTCTTGTCTCTTTTTTTGAGAGGTCTCCTAAAGGGAAAATAATATTATTTAGTACTTCATTTGGAGTAGCAAAAAGAAAATAGCTTTGATCTCTAGATATATCTCTCGCTCTGTAAAGGCCTATATCATTGCCTTTTCCTTTTATACTTGCATAGTGACCTGTTACTAAAAAATCAGCCCCTAAATCCAAAGAAGTATTCAATAAATCTCTAAATTTCATTTTTTGATTACAACGAATACATGGAATAGGTGTAATACCTTTAGCGTAACTATCTGCGAAATCTTTAATTACATTATCTAAAAAACGTCTTTCATAATCTAATGTATAATGCTTTATTCCAAGCTTATCTGAAACTCTTTTTGCATCATATATATCTTGTCCTGCACAACAAGTTTTACTACCTGATGAAGTTATTCTTCCACTATCATATAACTGCATAGTTAAACCTATAACTTCATAACCTTTTTCTACCATCATAGCTGCTGCTACAGAACTATCTACTCCTCCAGACATAGCAACTGCTACTTTTTGTATTTTTTTATTATTAGACATTGTTTAAATTATCTTCATCGATATTTTCTTCATTATTTTCTTTTTCAAGAAGAAATTTTTCTCTTAATTGCATATATTTATTAATTAAGCCTTCTCCATATTCCATAGCCCATTCAGGTAAAAAATGTCCAGCATTGTCTACTCCCGGAAGTTTATTTATCCCATTTATTGAATTAAAAAATCTATTTAATGCATCTTGAGGGAACAAAGGGTCTCTCATTCCAGAAATAGATAGCGCTAAGCCATCAAATTCATTACTAAACCAATCCTGTGCTTTTTGTGATATTTCTGCACCTTCTTTTTTTTGATTATTTGGAAATATTTTAGGCATAACTCTAAGAGCAACTTTACTATCATAATTGTCAAAAGGCGCATGATAATTATTACACTCTTTTAGATTAAGTATTTTATTAGTTCTAGCCATTATGGCCCTAACATTTAAATCTGGATTATCTTTAATATATTGCCTCCAATCAGTATAACTATCAGACATTAAGTTATTCCCTGTAGCTAATGTCGTATTGTGAACTATTATTCCATCAAATAAATCTGGCATATCCATTGGTATAGTTAAACCAAGGAAGCCTCCCCATTCATGAACTACTAAAACAATATTTTTTAGTTCCAACCTATTTATCATACAAATTAGAGAATCTCTTAAGGAATTAAATGTATAAGCTTCTTCATCAAGAGGCTTATCAGACCTTCCAAAACCTGGCATATCAAAAGCTACAGCTCTATAATTTAATTTTTCAATTTCTTTTATAAAATGCCTCCACATATAAGACCATGTTGGCGAGCCATGTAAAAGTAAAAAAGTTATATCTGAATCTTGGTTGCCCGCATCTATATAAGCCATTCTCATATCTTTATATTGTTCAAAGCCTGTTATATTCTTTTCATACTTAGCTTCGTATGGAAAATCTGGTAAATTTGATAATTTTTCAATATCAGAAGTGTGTATTTTTTTCATCTTACCTCAATTAATATTTATTTTTATTTAAACGGATATCATTATTGTTAGATGGTAAAGATACTTTTAAGCCATCTAATTTTTCTGATAGTACTATCTGGCAACCTAGCCTTGAAGTTACTGTCAGCCCAGTAGCTAAATCTAACATATCTTCTTCATCCCAACTTGGTTCTTCTAATCTATTGTACCAATCTTTATCTACTATAATATGACAAGTAGAGCAAGCAAGAGAACCTTCACACGCCCCTTCTATATCAATTCCATTATTATGAGCTATTTCTAATATAGTTAAGTTATTACTTTTCTCGTTAATTAAAATTTCTTTATCATTATGTTGAAAAATTATTTTTGGCAAAATTAAATCCTTTTTTATTTTCGCAAAAAACTTATTTTATTACAAATAATTTTAGCAGCTTTATCTATATCTTCTTGTGTAGATTCTAATCCTACCGAAATCCTAAATGATGATAATGCTTCTTCTTTTTTCAATCCTATAGATGATAGGACATAAGAGGGTTCAATATTTCCTGTTGAACAAGCTGATCCTGTTGAAAATGCTACATAATTTCCAAGTGATTCAGTTAATTCTAATGCGTTAACTCCATTTACAAAGTAATTTAAATTATTTGGTAAGCGGTTCTTATTTATATCCGTTCCATTAAGTTTTATATTTTTATCAAACTCTATAAAATGATTATGAAGTCTATCTCTTAGAAACTTTAACTGAATAATATTTTTGCTTAGGTTTTTATTTGCTATATGCATTGCTTCACTAAAACCTACTACAAGAGGCGTAGGTAATGTTCCTGAACGTAACAATCTTTCCTGACCTCCTCCATCAATTTGTGGAAGTAACCTAATTCTGGGTCTTCTTCTGAAAAATAAGCAGCCAATGCCTTTAGGTCCATACAATTTATGGCTTGAAATACTCATTAAATCTACACCTAAATCATTTACTTTTACATCGATATTTCCCACTGCCTGTGCTGCATCAGTATGCAACCATACATTATTCTTCTTACAAATATTAGAGATTTCATTCATAGGTTGAATAACACCAATCTCATTATTAGCTAACATAATAGAAACTAAAGCTACTTCATCACTCATTTCAGATTCTAATTGTTTTAAATTAATTTCACCTAAGTTATTAACATTAATTATACTTAATTTAGCACCTAAGGAAGTTAATGAATTAGCAGCTTCTAGAACACACTTATGTTCTGTTGCAGCAATAATGATTTTTTTACGATTATGTTTCTTTAGTCTATATAAAAAAGAACCTTTTATTGCTAAATTATTTGATTCAGTTGCTCCAGAAGTAAAAATTATTTCTTCTGGTTGAGATCCTATAGCTCTAGCAATTTTTTTTCGCCCATTTTCTATTGCCTCATGTGCAGTTAAACCATATTGATGATTTGAAGAATGCGGATTACCATAAACTTCAGAAAAATAAGGTATCATTTTTTCTAATACATCCTTATTTGTTGGAGTAGTAGATTGATAATCTAAGTAAATAGGTTTCATTAAATAATTTTCTTTTTTCTTAATAATTGATTAATTACTCTTTTTAAAATAGTGCAAAAAGATAATATTTCACTTTTATTTAAACTTCTACATAAACTAATTCTAATTGCACCTTTAACTAAACTTTCATTTAGACCCATTGCTCTTAAAACATGACTTGCAGCTATCTTACCTGAAGAGCACGCTGAACCTGAGCTTACTTCATACCCTTCAATATCTAAAGCTATAACTAAACTTTCTGCTGAAATATTTTTAAACGCTATTAATGACGTGTTTGCTACTCTAGGAGAATTTTTACCTATAATTATAGAATCTGGTATCATTGATAATACATTTTTTTCTAGTGAATCTCTGGTAGTCAGAGTATTTGATAAACTAAATTTTTGGGCATATTTAGCTGCAGCTCCAAAACCAATAATTTGATTTACTGCTTCTGTACCACCTCTAAAACCTCTCTCTTGTCCTCCTCCCATAATAATTGGAGATAACACTGTATAAACTTTATCACTTACTGCTAGACATCCTATACCTTTTGGTCCACCTATCTTGTGAGATGATATAGTAAGTAAGTCTATGTTTAATTTATCCATGGATATGTCTATTCTTCCAATAGCTTGGACAGCATCAACATGTAAAATAGCATTATTTTCTTTGCATATTCTAGATATATCTTCTAATGGCTGAATTATTCCTGTTTCATTATTTACTGCCATAACTGAGACAAAAATATTATCTTCAGGCAATTTTCTTAAATTACTCTCTAAAAACTCTACATTAATAATACCTTCTGAAGTTACAGGAATTAGTTTTGCATTGATATTTTGTTTTAAAACTGAGTCATGTTCAATTGAAGAAATAAATGTTTGCATTGTTTTTGAACAATTTAATGCGAGAGCATTAGCTTCTGTAGCTCCTGATGTAAAAATAATATTTTTTGGATTGCTACCTATCGTTTTACTAATTATTTCTCTAGAATCCTCGATTGCTTTTCTTGCTGCCCTTCCTGAAGAATGAATAGATGAGGGATTACCTATAATACCAATAGATTCATTCATTATAGCCACTACATCAGAAATAATAGGAGCAGAAGCATTATAATCAAGATACAAAGTCATATTTTACCTTTTATTAATATTTTTTATATTTAAGGGTATATATTATTTTATAAATTCTTTGCTAATACACCAACCATAGATGTGCCTGACGCAACATCACTAATAACAACCGCATTTGCGCCAATTTTTGCATTATCTCCTATTGTAATTGGTCCTAATAACTTTGCACCAGCACCAATAACAACTCCATTACCTACAGTAGGGTGTCTCTTTACTTTTTCAGAAGTCACAGCTCCTAAGGTTACTTGATGATAAATATGAACATCATCACCAATTTCAGCAGTTTCTCCAATAACTACTCCTACACCATGATCTATAAAAAACCTTTTTCCTATTTTTGCAGCTGGATGAATTTCTATTGCCGTTAAAAACCTTGAAATATGAGATATAAACCTTGCTATCAAATATAAATGGCATCTCCACATAAAATTTGCAATTCTATGAAAAAACAAAGCATGTAAACCAGGATAACATAGAATAATTTCCAAAATGGAGCGGGCAGCTGGGTCTCTTTTCTTTACTGCAGTAATGTAATCTTTAATAGAATAAAACAATTTTAAACCTTATATAATTAATTTAAATTAATCCTTTATTATAGACATTAGTTTTTGTATATAAATAATACTTTATTAAAGTTTAATTAAATACTATTTATATACACTTTAAACAAGCTTATATACCAATGGTATATAATATTTTTATAAGCATCAATATGGAATTAAAATGCCGGAAATTAATATACCTGGACCAGAAGGTCGGTTAGAAGCAAGATATCAAAAAGGAAATCAAGATAATTCTCCACTTTGCGTTGTTTTACATCCTCATCCAAGACAAGGCGGAACTATGAATAATAAGTTAGTATATAGAACCTACCAAGCTTTTAAAAACTCTAACTTTTCAACACTAAGATTTAATTTTAGAGGGGTCGGTAGAAGCCAAGGGACTTATGACAATGGTATAGGAGAATTAACAGATGCAGCTGCAGCTTTAGACTGGTTACAAGCTGAAAACCCGACGGCAAGAACAACCTGGATTGCAGGATTTTCTTTTGGCGCTTGGCTAGCACTACAATTATTAATGAGAAGGCCAGAAATTTCAGGATTTGTTGCTATTAGCCCGCCAGCGAGTTTATATGATTTTTCTTTCCTAGCTCCTTGTCCTTCAAATGGTCTAATTATTCAAGGAACAGAAGATAAAATTGTAGAAGAGGAATGTGTTACTGAACTTGTGGAAAAACTCAATAAGCAAAAAAACTTAAAAATAGAATATAGGAAAATTATAGGTGCAGATCATTTTTTTGCAAAAAGTTTAGATGAAATTCAAAATAAAATAGAAAAATATATAAGTAAAAATACTAATTAATCTGGAAAATCTAATAACCCTCCTGAAGATTGATTTCTAATTCCTGTAATTTTTTTCCATGTATAAGGAATACTCTTGTAACTTCTAGATGCTAGATAAGCAAACGCTTGAGCTTCCAAAGCGTCCGAATTCCAATTAGATTCTAATGGAAGTAATATATTATCATAATCCTCTCTTAATCCATTTAATATAGCTTTATTTTTTTTACCTCCACCTGAAACATACAAACTCTTAGGCTTTTGTGAAAAAAAGTTTAGACCTACTTTTAATTGAGCGCTAATTAACTTAGATAAGGTTGCAGCCTTATCTTCGGCACTTAAATCCTTTATTAAAGAATTAATAAATATATTAAAGTGACTTTTATCTATTGATTTAGGTGGTAATTTCTTATACCAGTTATTTTTAAGTATATTTTTTATTATACTTTTATTTATTGAACCTTCGAGACTTATTTTACCATCTTTATCAAAAGGGATATTATAATACTTTTGCATAGTGTAGTCTATTAATCCATTACCAATACCTATATCAAAACAGTAAGGAATATCGTGTTTATTTTCTAAATAAGTTATATTTGAAACTCCACCTATATTTAGAAATACACATGGATAAACAGCATCTTTTATACTACTTAATAATGCCTTATGCCAAATACCAACTAAAGGAGCTCCTTCACCTCCCAAAGAAACATCTCTATATCTAAAATTTGATATTACAGGTATATTGATTAAATTTGATAAACTTTTCCCATCACATAATTGCCAAGTCCAATTCTCCTTGGGGTTATGAAATATTGTATGACCATGTAATCCAATTATATCTATATCTTTAATATTTATATTATAATTTTCCAAAAAAGATTTTATACATTTTGAATTAAATTTTGTTAGTAAACTAGTTATATAATTTAAATTTTTTCTGTCTTTAATGAAAATACTAATATTCTGTTTAAGTGACTTACTATATTCATAAGTACTAAATTGTTTCAATTCAAAATAATCTGTTGCATTGGTTTTAATCAATGCAACATCCAGACCATCTAAAGATGTCCCACTCATAAGTCCAATAGCATTTATATAGCTTTTATTATTTTTTATGAAATAACTATATTTATCTCTTGTTTTCATTAAATATGTCCTTTAAAAAATAAGTATTAGTATTTAAGGTTATTTATAATGACAACTTATAGTTCAGATTTTATAAAAGAGATTATAGCACGAGGGTTTATACATCAAGCTACTGATATAAATAATTTAGATAAACTTCTTGATAATAGTCATATTATACCTGCCTATATTGGTTTTGACTGCACCGCATCTAGTCTACATGTAGGATCTTTAATTCAAATTATGTTATTAAAATGGTTCCAAAAAAGTGGACATAAGCCTATTGTACTTTTGGGGGGAGGAACATCCTTAGTTGGCGATCCATCAGGTAAAGATGAATCAAGAAAACTAATAAACGAGGATATTATTAAAAGTAATTCTATTGGTATAAAAGATGTATTTAATAAATTTTTAAATTTTGATCAAGGTGACAATAAAGCCTTAATGGTTGATAATTCTGAATGGTTAAAAAACCTAAATTATATAGAATTTCTTAGAGACTATGGAAAACATTTCTCTATAAATAGAATGTTAACCTTTGATTCAGTTAAATTAAGATTAGACAGAGAACAAACCCTTTCATTTTTAGAATTTAATTATATGATACTTCAAGCATATGATTTTTATGAATTAAATAAAAGATATGGTTGTAAAATTCAAATGGGTGGCTCTGATCAATGGGGTAATATAATTAATGGAATTGAGTTACATAGAAGAGTAAATAGTCTGGACTCAAGGAATCCATTATATGGATTAACATCTCCTTTAATTACAACATCATCCGGAAGTAAAATGGGTAAAACTGCAAATGGAGCAATATGGCTTAATTCCAATTTATGTTCACCATGGGATTATTGGCAATTCTGGAGAAATACTGAAGATAAAGATGTTATTAGGTTTTTAAAACTTTTTACTGAAATTAGCTTAGGAGAGATAAAGAAGTTAGAAGAACTTGAAGGTGCAGAAATTAATGATGCTAAAATAATACTTGCCAATGCTGCAACAACTTTATTACACGGAGAAGAAGAAACTAAAAAAGCAATTAGTACAGCTAAAAATATATTTGAAAAAAAAGAGGGAACTGCAAATCTACCTGTAATATCATATAATAACAACGAACTGACTGAAGGGGTACCAATATTAGAGTGTTTAACTAATAATAATTATTTACTATCAAGTAAGGGTGAAGCTAGGAGATTAATAAGAGGTTCAGGCGTAAAAATTAATAATACTACTGTTTCAGATGAGAATATGAAAATTAACAATTCTTTATTTGTTAATGAAAGTAGAATTAAATTATCGGTTGGAAAGAAAAAACATATTATTTTAGAAAAAAAATAAATTTTTAATTAAAAATATTTCTAATTATACCTGGAGTTAACAAACTTAAAGGATTTACTTGAATTTTAGGCTCATCCCATGGCCCATTAGCTTCATAGTTAATAGCAAAAATACCTTCATCTTCTTTCGCCGTAAGTAAATCTCCAACTAAAGGCACGTTATTTAATAAAGAATTAATTTTATAAGCTGGAATTATTGAACCAACTAATTTTATATTTTTTTCATTATTATTAATTTCACCCTCGGCTGTAACGCCCAAAGAAAAGCCATATGCTCTAGATTTACTTACAAGAAAAGTATTATCTTTACCTGTAAATTGCGCATCAAATTGTTCAAACTCTATTCCTTCATTATTTAATAAATCAAATAAACCAGTAAGTGAAGCAGCGAGCAACAGTTCTGCAAATAAGGGAGCTTTCATTACTTTAAAATCATCAATACTGATAGTTCCCATAACATCATTGTCATTATCTAAAGCACCAATAAATCCTTCTGAAGATAATACTCCATCTTTAATCTCACTTTTATAATCAAACAGTTCAAAAAACTTACCAGCATTACTAGCTTTAAAGTTATATGATAAAATATCTTCAGTATTTAAATTATTATAATTAAAAATTATACTTTCATCAGAATAATATTGACCATTTATACTTAACGCTTTTTTATTATTCAAATTTTCGTATTTAATTGATGCATTATCAATGGTGCTATCTTTAACAAATAATTTATCTAATTTAGCATTAACCAAAATATCTAAATTTGTATTACTATTAAAATTATTTTCTATAAATAAATTTAAATCAAGATTACCTGAATATATATTTAATTTAAAAATATCATCATCATAAATGAGGCCTGACTTTAGGTTATTTCTATCATAGATAAATTTACTAAAATCAATAGTGTATGCATTACTGGACTGAATAAAATTAAGTTTACCCTCTATAATATTATCTAAGTTCTCATAAATAAATTTTACATCATTTAATTGAGTTGTATCACTAAATAATCCACTAAAATTAAGAATAGCTTGATCATTTTTAGGTTTTAAATATTTTAAAAATGGAATAGTAAAATATGTATCTTTTAAATTTACATTACAATTATAATTAATAAATTTCATGTCTATTAAAGAACATTCTAACAAAGCTTTACCATTGAAGCCTTTAATAAATTTTGCTTTACTTAATAATTGAGCAGAAATAGGAAAATTAAAATTTATTTTAGGTAAACCATTTTTATTTTTAATAAATTTAAATTTAATGGCTGATGTATTTGTTTTAAAATCTGCCAATATAGCATATGTTTTCTTATCAAAATTAATAACATAATCTACTGAGTTAATTATTAAATTATTAGATAATAGATTAATATGTTTTTCTAATATTAAACTTCCATTTATAGAACCAAAAATATTTTCTTTAATATTTGATAGATTTAAGCTAGCACTTAAATTTACTTTATCCTCAGATTTAAATGGTAATTTATCTGATATATTAATAATTTCATTATTATTAAATAAATCTTCTATTATTTTATATTTTGTAGATAAAGAAAATTTAATATCATTTAACTCTAAATCTTTTTTATATTCATAATTAATATTATAAAGATTTATTTCTTTATAAGAGAAACCGTTAATAGATATATTGATAGAATTAATATTATTTTTATTAATGAATATATCTGAACTACCTGTAATATTACTAAATATATTATAATCATCATTTAGCCCTTCTAGATAGAAAAAGTTATGAAGATCTATATTTTCAAAAAATATTTTTAGGTAATTATTTTTATCACTCAAACTATAATTATTTTTTAGAAATATTTTACTTTCTATATTATTACTACTTGGAATATCAATATTTAATTTTTTAATTATAAATTCTTCTTCTTTAAACTTATATGTGCCTATAAAATTTATGAATTTTATTTCCGGATGGTTATTTAAGCTAAGTCCATTATATTTAAAGTCATTGTTAAAACTTACTTTTACATCTTGAGATAAGATATTAATATCTATTGTAGATAATAAAGAATTAATAAAATTTAAATTCATTTCACCACTAATAGAAGTATTTAAATTTAAATTACTTATATTAATAAGTTTTTTAACTATCGATTCATCTAAATGAATGTCGTTAAATTTTAAATTAATTATATCTCTATCATCATGTCTGGAGGATAAAAATGTTATCTCTTTACTATTTTTCTGTAAATAATTATCTTTATAATTAAAAGCACCATTAATACTAATTTCATTAGTCCCCATTTTTCTAATATTAATATTTGTTAAATTATATAACTTTTCTTCTATATAAATATTAATTTTACTAGTATTAATTTTAATTATATCTGAAATATTTAAAATACTGTCTGTAAATTCAATACTAAGGTTATTATCAAATTCATGGTCATCAATATAATCAACAGATAAATTGTCTACTATAAGTAGATTAAACTTTTGAAATTCACTAAATAAATTCATTGGCTTCATATTGAGTGAAAGATTTTTTACCTTTAAATTTTTATAACCATTAAATTTATCTACTAATATATTTTTTATATTAATTTCATAAGTTTTATTCATACTTTTATTATAAATTTGTACTTCATCAAAAGAGACTTCATTGTTAAAATACCAACTAATTAATGAAGATATATACTTATTTTCATCTTTGATAGTTATTGATTTATTAGACATAACTATTATGCAAACGGAAATTATGCCAATGGATAGTACAGATACAAATGCAGAGCATAATAAAAAAAACTTATAAATAAATTTAATCATTAAAAAATTTCATCAACATTAAACTATTTTATTACTAAAAAAGTATATTATATGTTAAAGATTAATACTAAATATATATGTGAGGAAATAATAATGCGAAATTTATCTGCTGGAATGAAAGCACCTTTAATTGATATTCCGAGAGACGGGGGATCTTCTATAAATACATCTAAATTAGATAATTCTTATGTCATTTATTTTTACCCTAAAGATGATACTCCAGGTTGCACTAAAGAAGCTATAAACTTTTCAGAAAATATGTCTTTTTTTGATAAAAATAATATTACTGTAATAGGCATATCTAAAGATACAGTTGAAAAGCATGATAAATTTATTGATAAGCATAATCTAGGAGTCATTTTAGGTTCAGATCTTACTGGAAAGGTTTGCGAAGATTTTGGAGTTTGGATAGAAAAATCAATGTATGGAAGAAAATATATGGGTATAGATAGAAGCACTTTCTTAGTTGGAAAAAATGGAATTATATATAAAGTATGGAATAAAGTAAAAGTTAAAGATCATGTAGATGATGTTATTAATACCTGCAAAGAAATGTTAAATACCTAAAACTTAGGTTACCTTATTTGCAAGGGCTGCTTCTAAAAAATCATCAATGTCTCCATCCAATATTGCCTGAAAATTTGAGCTTTCCTTATTTGTTCTTAAATCTTTGACTAGTTGGTATGGCTGTAATACATAAGATCTAATTTGATGAGCCCAGCCTATTTCAGTTTTATTTTCTTCTGTTTTAGCTTTTTCGGTAGATTTTTTTTCAAGTTCTAATTCATACAATTTAGCTTTTAACATTTTAAAAGCCTCAGCTTTATTTTGGTGTTGAGATCTATGGTTTTGACATTGAACTACAATATTAGTTGGTGAATGAGTTATTCTTACTGCGCTATCTGTTCTATTTACATGTTGCCCGCCAGCACCTGAGGCTCTATATGTATCTATTCTTAAATCCTTATCTTCTAAGTTAATATCAACACTGTCATCAACTTCAGGATAAACCCAAACACTGGCAAAAGAAGTATGTCTTCTGTTCTGAGAGTCAAATGGGGAAATCCTAACTAACCTGTGTACGCCAGATTCGGTTTTTAACCATCCATAAGCATTAATTCCACTTATTTTAATACATACAGACTTTATACCCGCTTCTTCACCAGGATTTTCATCCATTATTATAATTTTATATTCTTTTTTATCTGCCCACCTAGAATACATTCTTAATAACATTTGCACCCAGTCCTGGCTTTCCGTTCCCCCGGCACCTGCATTTATTTCAATAAAACAATCATTTTTATCTGCTTCTTCAGAAAGAAGTGACTCCAATTCTTTTTTTTTAATGTTTTTATTTAGATTTAATAATTGATTTTTTGCATCTATTAGAAGCTTTTCATCATTATCTTGTTCAGCAATTTCAATAATAGCTATTATATCTTTATATTCTAATTCAAGCTGATTAAAACTAGACAACCTTTGATCTAAGTATGTTCTCTCTTTCATTAGCTTTAAAGCTGCTACTTGGTCATTCCATAACTCAGGATCCTCTGCTAAAGCATTAAGTTCTTTTAATTTTTGATTTGAATTTTCAGGGTCAAAGATGCCTCCGAATTGAAGTCATAGAAGCATTAATATTATTAATTATATTTGTAATCTCTGCATTCATTTTTATATCCTAATATTAGTATATTGTATCATCTAATTGCTTTAGATCTATAGCTTTTTCAATAGATAATATTTCACTATTTAAGGGGGCGGTTCCAGTTATAAAAGCTTCATATATAGTTCTACTACTTTTATTATTAGGTAACAAACCCGATAAAGCATCAATTTTTACCATTTCTATGTTCTCTGGTATTGAAAAGGGACTAGAAGGATATTTTTTTAGAGCCTGCTTCATAAATTTCCCCCATATAGGCGCTGATACTTTACCTCCAGTCTCCTTTTCTCCCAAAGATGAAGGCATATCATAGCCGACATATACTCCAACTATCAAATTAGATGAAAAACCTATAAACCAGGCATCTTTATTATCATTAGTTGTTCCTGTTTTACCTCCAATATACTCATCTATATGACTTAAAGATTTACCAGTACCATTTTTAATAACACCATTTAACATCCAAGCTACTTGGAAAGCATATTCAGATTTTGTAGCTTTAGAAGTAACTGTAGATTGGTGAAAAATTTTATCTTCAGAAAACTCATTTGCACATATATTACATTTACTTTTTTCTCTCGCATAAATAATCTTACCATACCTATCATGTATAGTTTCTATAAATTTTGGCTCAACAAGTCTTCCTCCATTCACAAAAGTTGAGTAAGCAGCTGTTAAATTTAACAAGTTAGTTTCTCCAGCTCCTAAAGCAGTAGCTAATTGAGAAGGATAATCTCCAATATTAAATCTACTAGCCACATCAACAATATTTTCTATGCCTATAGTATTAGCAAGTCTAACTGTCATAACATTTCTAGATTTCTCTAAACCAGTTCTTAAAGTGCTTAAACCGTAATATTCTCCAGAATAATTTTTAGGTATCCACTCATCTAGACCTGGCCCTTGGTCGATCACTAATGGAGAATCAAGTATTAATGATGAAGGAGTCATACCATTCTCTAAGCCAGATAAGTAAACAAATGGTTTAAATGCAGAGCCAGCTTGTCTTTTAGCCTGAGTAACGCGATTAAATTTACTATTATTAAAGTTCAATCCACCTACTAAGGCTAAAACTTTACCAGAGGTAGCATCAATAGCAACTATGCCACCATTTACATTAGGTATTTGTTCTATTTTATACAAAATATTATCTAAATTAAACTTCGAAGACTTTCCAAAAACCAATATATCTCCTATATTTAACATGTCTCCAATATGTTTTTTTAAATATTTTTTATCCTCACTATGATTTTTGACTATCCAAGAAGATTCCTCTAAATCAAGCTTCCCAAAATTACCGTCTAATAAACCAATGATAATTTCTTCATTATTAATGTCTAGAATTACACCATATTGATATAAATTATTTTGTGGTAAATTTAATGATACTAATTTAGATAACCAATTTTTCTCTATATCAATTGAATCCATCTTAGAAACTCTGCCTCTCCATCCTTGTCGTTTATCATATTCTAAAATGCCTTCAAATAATGCGTCTCGTGCTATTTTTTGCAAATCCTCATCTAAAGTAGTTAAAATATATAAACCCTCATTATACAACGTTTTTTTACTAAATTTATCTATTATAATTTTTCGAACTTCTTCTGAGAAATATTCTGCTTTTACTATTTTTCTATCTTTAAAGTTATCTACTATGAGATTATCATTTAATGCCTCAGAGAAACTTGATCTACTAATTACTCCTTCTTCAAACATTCTTGAAAGAACATAATTTCTTCTATTGATAGCAGAATTATACTTCCTTATAGGATGATAATTATTTGGACCTTTAGGTAATCCGGCTAAAAATGCAATTTCAGAAACTTTTAATTCATCAATTGATTTATTAAAATAATTTTGTGCTGCTACAACTATACCATAAGACCTATAACCTAAGAATATTTCATTTAAATATAATTCTAATATTTTTTCTTTAGATAACGTTCTCTCTATCCTGAGGGCTAATAAAGCCTCTTTAATTTTACGATCTATAGACACTTCATTTGTTAATAAAAAATTTTTTGCTACTTGCTGTGTAATAGTAGAAGCACCTACTAACCTTCTACCATAAATAATATTCTTAATATTAGCAAATGTAGCTCTGGAAATACCTTTAAAATCAATTCCATCATGCTTAAAAAAATTTTTATCTTCAGTTACTATAAAAGCATTAATTAATTGCTCAGGAATAGCTTCATATGGAATAAAGACTCTTTTTTCTTCTGCATACTCTTCTATAATATTATCTGAATTACTATATACTCTACTCATAGCTTTTGTTTTGTAAGACTGTAGGTATCGATAATCAGGCAAGTCATTACCAAATTTCCATACTATCGATAATGAAAATATTGCTATGCAAGAAAATATGCCAATAAATAACAAGAATATATAATATAAAAATTTACCCATTTAATTTCTATACTTTCTAAACAAAATTAACACTTATACTTTCCATACCCTCAATATTTATCGTTACTAGATCACCCTTAGAAACCCAATATGTCTCAACTAAACTACCTAGTAATATTATAGAATTTTTAGGTATAAACGAACCAATAATATCTCTTCTTCCAGATAACCATACAAGAGCGTTTAGAGGATGCCCTAATATATGACTAGCTAATCCTTCGCCTATTTTCTTATTATTAATATACATATTTCCTTTTAAACTATCCAATTGATTAAAATCAACCTTAGATACTTTAGATCCTAAAATACATCCAGAAGAAAAAAAATCATCAGCTATTAAATGATTTGCAGTAAAATCCTCCCAATTACTATATCTATCATCAACTATTTCTATTGCAGGAAATACACTTTCTACATATTCATAAATATCTTTTTTTTTATAGCTCTCACTAAACGGTAAGTTTTTTGCTAATTTAACTGCTATTTCACATTCCACCCCTACTTTAATGTATTTTTTTGTATTTAAACTACAGCCTGATTTGTAGCAGTTACTTTTCCTTATCGTTCCAGCACATGGATGATCTATTTTTAAATAACTTTGCATTACATTAGTGGTACATCCAATTTTCTTTCCAACTGGCCTATCAAAATCTGAATTAAGTAATGAATGTACTTTATTTTGAATTAAATATGCTTCTTCTTGTGAATTTGGAACTAATTCAAGATCTGAGTTATCAATATAATATTTATTAAATCGTTTATTTAATAAGTGTTTAGTTATTTTATTAATTTTAATTTTATCCATTTTTTTTAATCCAAAAAAGAATATATAATATAATAAATATAGGTATTTATTATCACAATGCATAATATAAAAGAATATATAAATTTTAAAAATTATAAATTAATCATAGCAATAGCTATTCCTATGATTATATCTAATATCTCAACGCCAATATTAGGCATAGTTGATACGTCAATTATTGGAAGAATAAGTATAGAACAAATTGGTGCAATAGCCATAGGTAGTTCACTTTTATCTTTTGTATACTTTTGCTTTAGCTTTTTTCGCATGGGAACAACAGGACTAATAGCACAAGCATGGGGTATAAATGATATAAATAATATTTACAGAATTCTTAAAAGTAATATGTTCATTGCATTTCTATGCAGCTTAATTTGCATTCCATTAATTTTATTATTTAAAAACTTCTTATTAGATATTTATACTACTGATAATGAAATACATAATCACGCTAGTTTATATATAAATATTAGAATATTTGGTGCACCAGCAACCTTTATAAATTTTATAATTTTTGGATTTTTATTAGGAAGTAAAAAACCATGGGAATTATTAAAACTAGTGCTATTTATAAACCTCTTAAATATTATTTTAGATTTATATCTTGGATTATATTTAAGCATGAATTTAAAAGGAATAGCTTTTGGAACTTTAATATCAGAATTTTCAGGAATGCTATTAGGTTTATATTATGTGAAAAGAAATTTACCTATTTTAAAAAATAAAAATATAACGATAAATATTGCAAATAATATTTTAAAAATAATTAAATCTAATACAAATTTATTTGTAAGAACATCCTTAATACTTATTAGTATTTTAATGTTCACTGCTATAGGATCTAGATTAGGAAATACAATTTTAGCTGCTAATGCAATATTAATAACGCTACAAATGTTTATATCCTATAGTTTAGATGGATTTGCGCAAGCTGCTGAGGTATTAATTGGAAACGAATTCAGCAAAAAGAATAAAAATAAAATTATAAAATTAGCTATTTCTTCAACAATAATATCATTTATATTTGCTATAACATACTTTTTATTATTCTATTTATTTATAGATAATATAATAATACTTATGACTTCAATTAATAGCGTTATTTTAGAAACACAAAATTACGCTATTTGGATAATAGTATCACCTCTAATATCATTCTTAAGCTTTCAAATGGACGGTGTATTTATTGGTGCAAATAAAACTAGAATAATGAGAAACACAGTAATTATAAGCTTTATAATATTTATTATATCTTTATGTATACTTGTTCCATTTTATGAAAATAATGGTTTATGGTTATCATTTATATTATTTTTATTTTTAAGAGGAGTATTACTAGTAACTAAATTTAAAGAAATATATAATTTTAATTAAATTTCATAATATCCTTAAATATATTTTGTATAATAAGGTATAAGTTTTCTGATAGTATGTTCATATTATTAATATTTTTTATCAATGACTTCTCATCCATATAAAGAGATCTATTTATTTCTATTTGAATTACATTTATACCATTTTTAGGATTTCCTAAACTTTTCGTTAAATAACCGCCAGGATAAGGATTATTTTCTTCTAATGAATAATTAAATAAATTAAAATTATACTTAATCAAAGATGTAAAATCTCTATTACAGGATTGGTTATAATTATTGCCTATAATAATATCTATTTCATTATCCGTTGATTTAGAAGGCATAGAATGAAAATCTAGCACTAAAATATTATTATATTTTTTTTTGAGACATCTAATTAGATATTTTAATTTTTTATAATATGGAAAGTAACACAATAATAATCTTCCAATAACTTCTCTTCTTGTTAATAAGTGATTATAAATATCATTTCCATATATTGAAACCCTTGGTATAACTCCTATTCCACTCTTGGTTTTACTAGTGTTAGAATTAATAAAATTTGGTATTTTAGATGAAATCATAAATGGATCAATTTCAAACGGATGACGATTAACATCTACGTATGATCTAGGAAAATTTGTTTTTATATAAGTAAATTTTTTATTCAATACATCTGATAATAATTGATCAACATAACTATCTTCTGAAAACTTAAGTTCATTAAAACTTAATTTAGTACTATTTAAAAAGCTTTTACTATAGTTAGCACCACTATGAGGTATAGATATTATTATTGGATATAAACTATTAAAATTACTTTCTATCATTTAAATTCATCTAGTTTTTACATTTACCACTCATATGAAAATTATCCGGATTAAATAAAGAAACCAGTTCAAACTTTTTAGAATTATTTTCATAATTTATTTCAACTAATGTATTATAAATTCTCGAACTTGTCCTTCCTACCCATTTGCCTCTTCCATATAAGTCCCCATTTTCATATACAGATGTTCTTATCTTTCCAGTTCTAATTGTTTTATTATATTTTATAGAGATTAAAGAACCACTTCCGCCTGTAGGTTTAAATTCCCACTCTGCCAAAAATGTCTTTCCACTATCAAAAGCTACGCCTTTACAATATAAAGTATCGTAATTAGCTTCATATTTATCATCCTGTGCAAAACTAATTGAATTAAAATAAATAATTATAAAAAATATATATTTAATCATTATTTATAAAGTACAGAAGGAAGCCATGTTGCTAATTCAGGAAATACAGATAATATTCCTAACATTAATATTTGTATAAATACAAAAGGAGCAGCACCTTTATATATCTCTCCTGTTAAAACACTTTTAGGAGCAACTCCTCTTAAATAAAATAATGCAAAACCAAAAGGAGGCGTTAAAAATGAAGTTTGTAAATTTATAGCAATCATAATTGCGAACCATAGTGGATTTATATCCATCATTAATATGGCAGGCCCTATTATTGGTAACACAACATATATAATCTCAATAAAATCTAGAAAGAAACCTAGAAGAAACATTAATATCATCGTTATTATTATAGCTGTTATTACGCCACCCTGAAGATTCATTAAAAATTCAGCTACTATATCATCACCACCGAACCCCCTAAATACAAGACTAAACATTGCAGCACCAATAAGTATAGTAAATACCATGGACGTAGTTTGAGCTGTAGATGTAGCCACCTCTTTTAATATTTTAAAATTTAACTGCTTTCTTGAATATGCCAGAAGTATAGCACCAATAGCTCCTACTCCTGCAGATTCAGTAGGAGTAGCTAAACCCATCAAAATAGAACCTAAGACAGCAAATATTAAAAATAAGGGAGGTATTAATACCTTTAAAACTCTATTACGTAATTCTTTAAACTCAATAGCATTTCTTTCTTCTTTAGGAATTGAAGGCATTTTTTCTGGATATATATTTGCATAAATAACTTGCCATAAAATATATAAAAAAACTAAACATAACCCTGGCAATAGAGCTCCCATAAATAGATCTGTTACTGATACAGAGTCTGGAGAAAAATTTCCCTTAGCTAGTTGTGCCTGCTGATAAGCAGCTGAAATTTGGTCACCTAATAATATGAGAACGATTGATGGAGGAATAATTTGTCCTAAAGTCCCTGCAGCACAAATAGTTCCTGTTGAAATAGTAGGCGAATAACCTCTCTTAAGCATAGTTGGTAATGATAACAATCCCATAGTTACAACTGTAGCACCAACTATACCTGTAGATGCTGCAAGAAGAGCGCCTACGATCGTTACTGAAATACCGAGACCTCCCCTTATACTTCCTAACAAATGAGCCATAGTATCTAATAACTCCTCTGCTATCTTTGATCGCTCCAGCATTACACCCATAAAAACAAATAATGGTACAGCTATTAGTAAATCGTTTGTCATTATACCATATATTCTATTAGGTAATGCTTGAATAAAGGCCATATCAAATAAGTTAAGAAACGAACCTATTACTCCAAAAATTAAGGCTACACCTGCTAACGTAAAAGCTACCGGAAACCCTGTCATTAAAACAGCCAGCAATGAAACCAACATTAAAATAATAATAATTTCTTGCTCAAACATTTCTATTATCCTTATTAGAATTCTTTATAATATTTAATGAGTTAAATATTATAACAAGACTTTGAATACTTACTAAAAATGAAAAAAACCACATAAATGTTTTCATAATATATACAAGATGAAGCCCTCTTTCTTCTATAGATCCTTCCATTTGTATCCATGAATTAATTACATAACTCCAAGAATAATAAAATATTACCCAACAAACTGGTAGTAACAAAAATAGTGACCCAAAAAGGTCTACTAAAGCCTTTTGCTTATCATTCATCCTTAAATATAAGACATCTACTCTAACATGTTTATCTTTTTGTAAAGTGTAACCTGCGCATAATAAAAATACTGCTGCATACATAAACCTAACAGATTCTTGCATCCAAATAAAACCAATACTGAAACCATATCGTAAAATTACTACTAAAACTGTAACTAAAACCATTAGAAGTGTAAGCCAACTAATTGTTTCTCCTATATATTTATTTATTTTATTAATATGATGTATAAACCTCATAAACCTACCTTTAGCTAAACCTATTAGACCGAGGAAAACCTCTAGGAGCTAACCTACCAGATTGTGCTCTTTTTCCAAGCCATAATTCTAAATCATTAAATATTTTTGTAGAATTTTCTCTTTTACATGTAATTCCTTCAGAAAATACAAATGTTTGAATATCAGTCAACTTCCCTTGTTTTGCTTTTTGCAAAATTACGCCTTTACCTTTATTTTGTAATGCCATTTCAGATATTTTAAAAATTAGCAATTTATGATTTTCACCTACTATTGCAATTGAGTCATCCTCTTCATTAACAGGTTTAAACACTACTAATTTTTCACCAGGAGAGACATCTAATACATTTTTACCTAACTTAGTATAAGCTAGTAATGATTCCATATTTGGAATTATGAAGCCTTTATACCCAGAAGAAGCTACTAACATTTTTTGCTGCTTATTAAATAAATTAATCTCTTCGATAGAATCCTCTGACGGCAAATCTATAAATAATCTTAATGGAGATCCAAAACCTTTATTAATTATTATATTGCTTAAAGATAAAGTAAATATCCTTCCTGAATTTGATGCTAATAATAATTTATCAGTATTTTTAACTAACTTAACAAATTTTTCTTGGTCTCCATCTTTATATTTAATGGCCTTAAAATTTTCATGACCTTTAATAAATTGAATCCAATTATTTTTTGACAGAACAAAAATATAAGGTTCCTCATCAATAACTTCCTCAATATCATCAAACTCTTCTTCAATTAATGGTTCAATAAGTGTTCTTCTATCTGAAATAGATTTATTTTTTTTAAAATATTCTAACACCTCTTTAGTTTCATTATCTATTTTACTTAATTGCTTATCTTTATTTGCTATTAATTCTTTTAATTCTTTTATTTCAGATTCTAATTCATTTTTCTCATTAATAATAATTTTTTCTTCAAGCCTTCTTAAAAACCTTAACCTAAGATTCAAAATTGACTCTGACTGCATATCCGTCAAATTCCATTTCTTCATAATTGTTTCTTTTGGGTTATCATCTTCTCTTATTATTTCAATAATTTCGTCTAGATTATCAAAAACAATCAAATAACCTTCTAAAACTTCTTTTCTATCAACAGCAATTCTTAATCTATTTTTACTATATCTAACTACTACCTCTAACCTATGGTCAATAAAAGATAATAAAACCTCTTTGACATTCATAACTCTTGGAGTTTTATTTGAATCTATTACATTCATATTCATATTAATTTTTAGCTCTAAATCTGAGATTTTAAATAATCTAGACATAAGTTGATCTGGATTAACATCCCTATTCTTTGGTATAATCAATATTCTAATATCTTCTGAAGACTCATCTACTATATCTGATAAAATTGAAATACGTTTATTAGATATAATCTCTTCAATTTTTTCTATTATTCTAGCTTTTGTTATACTCCATGGTATTTCGTTTATTACAATTGCATATTGCCCATGAGTTTTCTTTTCAATAAACCACTTAGCTCTTAATCTAAATGAACCTCTGCCAGTTTCATATGCCTTTATAATAGTATCATTATCATCTATTAAAATTCCTCCAGTTGAAAAATCTGGACCCTTAATATATTTCATGATTGAAGTTATTGAAGCGTTTGGTCTTTTGATTAAATGCCTTATAGCCATTAATAACTCAATTATATTATGTGACGGTATATTAGTAGCCATTCCTACAGCAATTCCACTTGCACCGTTAGCTAGTAAATTGGGGAATAAAGCTGGAAGTACTATAGGTTCATCATATTCTCCATCATATGTACTAACAAAATCAACAGTGTTTTTATCTATATCCTTTAGAAGTAATTCAGCAATTTCAGTTAATCGCGCTTCCGTGTACCTCATGGCTGCAGCTCTATCTCCATCTATACTTCCAAAATTACCTTGCCCGTCAACCAAAGGATACCTAACTGAAAATTCTTGAGCTAATCTTACCATAGCATCATATACTGCTTGGTCCCCATGAGGATGAAATTTTCCTATAACATCCCCTACCACTCTGGCACATTTTTTAAAGCCAGATTGAGGCGACATTTTCAATTCTCGCATTGCAAATAATAAACGTCTGTGTACAGGTTTCAAACCATCTCTAACATCAGGCAAGGACCTTGAAACTATAGTTGACATTGCATAAGATAGGTATCTATCACTTAAAGCTTCAGAAAATACTAAATCTTTTATAATTTGATTATTTTTTTTAGAACTATTCATGTTACTTCATCACCTTTAAATTATTAAGAATAAATCTATAATTTATGTAATTTATTTGTAAACCTATCTCTTACATCAGGCAACTCTATTCCTATAGAAGAAACATATCTGTTTAAAAAAAATGTAGTTATTTTAAATCCCTTTAATAATTCACTCTTGTCATCAGTATATTCATTATCTAAAAGAAAAAATTTAGGAAGTACAAATAATTTATTTCTCCATTCACCTGCACCCTCAGCAGAAACCGCTCTTCCTGATTTAGGCGATATAAATTGTAAATCATTTTTAGATCCCGTTACTGCACATTTTGATAAATCTAACCCAAAACCAAGTTCTGATAAAAATTTTAATTCCCATCTAATATATTTTAGTATCCAATATTTTTCATTTTTATTTAAGTAATGTATAAAATTTATAGTATTGAGAAATAAAGAAGAGTGTACTTGTCTATCAGCTAATAATTTATTCAAAAGTGAACTTAAAGAAATTAATACATCTATTTTTAATGAATTATTAATTATATTATGTGATACAGATTTTTCAATTTCGGATTTATAGTAACCAAGCTGATCTTCTAATCTTCCAGTCCATTCAACAGCGCAAATGTTTCCTATCTGAAACATATTTCTTATTTTTTTTGAATTACTAAATTTAATTAAACCAGAATGTAAACCATGATTCTCAGTAAATAAGTTTAATATAAGAGAACTTTCTCCATATTTTTTTGTTGAAACAACTATGCCTATATCTTGCCATTTCATATTAACTAAACATTATAATCTAAACCAAGATCTTTATAATAATCTGGCGATTTATCCCAATTATCTTTTACTTTGACATATAAAAATAAATGCACTGTCTTCTTCAACATAGATTTCAACTCTTTGCGGCAATCTATACCTATAAACTTTAAATTTTCGCCTTTAGTACCTATCACAATCCTTTTTTGTCCTTTTTTCTTTACATATATTAATACATCAATTCTTATTGACCCATCTTCGAGTGTATTCCATGATTCAGTCTCAACTGCGATACCATAAGGTAGTTCATGATGCATTCTTTCCATTAATTTTTCTCTAATTATTTCAGACACCAACAGTCTATATGGAATGTCAGTTACATGTTCTTCCGGATAGTGCCAATCTCCCATAGGAACATTTTTTGCTAAAAATGTCTTTAGTTCGATTACTCCATCTCCATTTAAAGCAGATATAAAAAAAAATTCTTTACAAATAAAATATTTTTTAACCTTATCAACTAACTCTAATAATCTTTCAGATTTAACTAAATCTATTTTATTTATAACGCAAATTAAGAATTTAGAATTTGATATTTGCTTACTATTAAATGCATCCGCAATAATTAGTGTATTATTATCCAAGTCTTTATCCGCATCTAACATTAATAATGTTATATCTGCATCTTTTACACTTTTCCAAGCAGAATTTATCATTGCTCTATCAAACTTACGTTTAGGGACGAATATTCCTGGAGTATCAATTAAGACTACTTGAGAATAACCAAGACAATAAATACCTATAATATTATTTCTAGTGGTTTGGACCTTTTTTGTAACAATAGAAACCTTTTGACCTACTAACCTATTTATTAAAGTAGATTTACCTACATTTGTGGCACCTAAAACGTTTACAAAGCCAAATTTCTTCAATAAATTATTCAATTACTATTGCTCTCAATAATACGTAATAACTTAGAAGCAGCATCAATTTCTGCAGATTTTTTGGAAACACCTATACCTTGTGATTTATTTAACCCTTTAATACTTACTTTTACCTTAAATATAGGAGAATGGTCTGGTCCCTCTTTTATATAATTTGAATATACAGGCATTTCACACTTTAATTCCATAGACAATTCCTGAAGAGCAGATTTTGGATCCTTAGGAGGTTTTACATCATTTTTTATATATTCTATCCAAATATACTTTATTACTCTTTTTGCTTCAGAATAACTACTATCTAAAAATATAGCGCCAATTATAGCTTCCATTGTATCTGATAATATAGAATTATTTTCACTATTATTAAATTTTAAATTTTCACTAACTCTAACATAATTTTGCAACTTAAGTTTAATAGCTATTTCAGATAGAGTTTTACCACTAACTAAAAATGCTATTCTTCTTGCCAGGTCTCCCTCTGACTCATTTAAAAAATTTTTATAAATAATATCAGCAATAGCTAAACCTAAAACTCTATCTCCTAAGAACTCAAGACGCTCATAAGTATAATCCTTCTTATTATTTACAAAACTCGTATGTGTAATAGCAGCCTCTAATAATGCCTTATTTACAAAATCATATCTTATTGAATTTTCTATTATTTTTATATTAGTCATTAATTATATACTTTTAAAAAGGCGCTCTACTCTTATTGAAGATGGCCATAACCATAACTTCCATAATGATTCTTCTCTATCTCTTGAATAAAATATGATTTGAGCTTTTCCAACTAAATTTTCAAAGGGAATAAAGCCTAATTGACTTAATATTCTACTATCCGAAGATTGATCTCTATTATCTCCCATAGCAAAAAAATAACCTTCAGGTACAGTATAAACATCAGTATTATCAAGCATTCCATTTGGACTTGCATCTAATACCTCATAAACAACACTATCTGATAATTTTTCTTCATATTTATCATAAGTATACATCACATTATTTCTATCTTTAGCACTCCATAACCCCATTGATTGTCTATTGATTGCTTTATCATTTAAAAATAATATACCATTTTTAATTTGAATTTTATCGCCCGGAAGTCCAATTATTCTCTTAATATAATCAATTTTAGTATTTTTAGTAAACTTAAATACAGCCACATCACCTCTTTCAGGAAAACTACCAAAAATTCTACCAGAGAAACCAGGAAAACTCATAGGAAATGAATGTCTACTATAACCATATGAATATTTAGAAACAAATAAGTAGTCTCCCTCTAATAAAGTGGGTTTCATTGAACCTGAGGGAATACTAAAAGGCTCAAATGCAAATGTTCTTAATGTCAATGCTATTAATATTGCAATAGAAAATGTCTTAAGATTCTCTATCCAATAATTTGACTTTTTTACAGGATTACCTTCTTTAAAATTTTTCTTTTTAAAAAGATTTAACTTCATATTAATAAAAACTCCATTAACTAATTTGAAATAATGACTATAGCTAAAGCAAGTTTAAAATCATCTGTCAAACTAACTTCAATTCTAGCAGATTTGTCATTATTGGTTAGTAATTTAAATTGTTTCAAAGCTCCACCTTTTAAAACTATAGTAGGTTTACCAGACTTAAGATTGACTATTTCTATATCTTTATAGAATACTCCTTTTTTAAAACCTGTTCCTAAAGCTTTAGAACAAGCTTCTTTAGCTGCAAACCTTCTTGCATATGAATCAGCAAAATTTTTTCTAGAATCACACTTTTTAATTTCTATACTTGTATATATTCTATTTTTAAACCTGTCACCAAATCTATTGAGTGTTGCTTCTATTCTTTTAGAATTGCAAATATCTTGACCAATACCAAATATCATTGGCTAGTATCTATTATATAACGCATTTTTCTGATTACACTTTCCAATCCCATAAATATGGACTCCCCAATTAAAAAATGACCTATATTTAATTCTTTAATATATTTAATTCTAGCTATTTCTTTAACATTTTCGAAATTCAATCCATGCCCAGCATGTACTTCTATATTATTATCAACAGCAAATATAACTGCATCCTTTATTCTCTTTAATTCTTTAATTTTATATTGAGAATTGCAATATTCACCTGTATGTAATTCAATTATATTAACTCCGAGACTATTGGCTACTTCTATTTGTTTTATTTCGGGGTCAATAAATAAAGATACATCTATATTAGATTTTTTACATTGTTTTATAATATCAAAAACAACTGATTCCTTTTTATTTGTCAAATTTAATAAATCTAGGCCACCTTCAGTAGTAACTTCTAATCTTTTTTCAGGAACTAAACATACTCTTTCTGGCTTTGAATCTAATGCAATTTCCAACATTTCTTCAGTTGCAGCCATTTCTAAATTAAGAGGAATACTAATATTTTCTTTAAGAGCTTTTATATCTTGGTCAGAAATATGTCTTCTATCTTCTCTTAAATGTGCAGTGATTCCATCAGCTCCTGATTTTTCTGCAATTTTTGCAGCTTTTAAAGGGTCAGGATGTATACCTCCTCTAGCATTCCTAATAGTTGCAACATGATCAATATTAATTCCTAATCTCATAATAAAACTATATTTTCTTTTTACGTAATTTGATTCTAGTATTTTTATAATTAGTAATAATAAATTTAGACATAAAATAACAAGGAAAACTCACAAAAATAATTGTAAAAATTGATCCTATAAACATAGGAGGTATTAATTTTAAATCAGACAAATATAAAAAAGCTCCTTCAAAATTAAATTGAATACAAAATGAATAGAATGCATTCCATAATAAAGATAACTCATTTGAAATTACTTTCATATTAATAGTACTAATATAAGCAGATTCATAAAAATAGCTTCCAATTTTCAAATTCAAGATACATATAAATGGAAAAGTCCATGGATTTCCAACAAAATTACCTATTAGAGATGCTATAACACTAGCACCAAATATCCACGCTAAAAATATACCTATAATAAAATGTAAGCCAAATAATGGCGTCATAGCTGCAATGACACCAAATGTAAAACCTAAAGCTATACTATGTGGAGAACCAGGCAGTCTTTTTATTCTTAAAGTTGTGTATTTAAATAATCTACCCCATCCATTTCTAGGCCAAAAAAAATTTAAAATTCTAGAAATAAAATCAATTTTTTTTCTTTGTTTAAATAACATTACTTACCAGGCCTACTTCCTGGTTTTATTGCAGGTATATTCTTTAAATCTTCTGGTAAATTTTCTTCATCATAATTTGGTATATCTAGATTAGCTAAAGTAATCAGAGGTACCCCAAGATCAACTGATTTTCCTCCTCTATTGATCAGTGCAGCTTCAGCTACTATTTCTCCCCCAAGGTCATTTATACATTTAAAGCACTCTAGTGAAGATTTTCCAGTTGTAACAATATCTTCTACCACTAATACTTTACTATTTTGGTTTATTTGAAAACCCCTTCTAATAGAAAAAACTCCGTCTTTCCTTTCAGCAAATATATTAGTTTTATTTAAGTGTCTAGATAATTCATATCCTACTATAACTCCACCCATTGCTGGTGAGACAATCATATCAATTGTATTAATATCTATTAAATCTCTAACTTTTTTTGCTAAATTTATACATAATTCTTCAGCTATATTTGCATTTGAACAGACTAAAGCAGATTGTAAATACATTCTACTATGTAAACCTGATGATAAAATAAAATGTCCTTCTAATAATGCTCCGATAGATCTATATATACCTAAAACTTCATCTTCATTCATTACAGACATAATTTTTTCCTTTTAATTATAATTCTCTTTAGCTCTGTTAACTTCATATATACTCAAATTTGTTCTTAACCCTGTAATAATTTCATTTAGATGCTTAGCATCATTTACTTCTATGTCTAGTGACAATTGAAAGAAATCATCAGACCTTTGATTGATTAAAAAATTTGTTATATTACCTCCAAAATCAGCAATTATCTGAGTTAAAGTATTTAAACTTCCTCTTTTATTAGTTATGGTAACATTTATTCTTCCAATATTATTTTCTGAACTTTTTTTGTTCCATGTTAAATCTACCCATAATTCTGGATTATCAGTATATCTTTCTAAAATTACACAATCTAATGTATGAACTGTTATCCCCTTTCCTTCTGTCATTAAACCAACAATTCGCTCTCCAAATAATGGATGACAACATTCTCCCATATGTATTGCCACCCCAGGTTTTAA
>CEUR01337369.1_pt1 | contig 37596 bp, 30 predicted proteins | sample 356411 | NCBI WGS metagenome assembly CEUR01 (sample SAMEA2622715, study PRJEB7988) | marine metagenome | biome: marine biome (ENVO:00000447); feature: surface water layer (ENVO:00002042); material: "saline water (ENVO:00002010), including plankton (ENVO:xxxxxxxx)" | depth 5 m
TGGACTGCAGAAATGAAAGCAAAAGCATCAATTTGTATTTCACAAGACGATACTCTTATTGAATCTTTAGAAATAGCAAAAAACAGAATACAAATAATGATCAATAAAGGAATGGATAATTCAAAAAATGTTCTTCAAAGTCTTATTGATAAAGCAAACAAAAGAATAAAGGAAATTAAATCTGGTAAAAAACCGGCTATTACTCCAGATGAAAACGCAAAATATTATGCAGAGTTTACAGTTGATTTAAATATAATAGATGAGCCAATGATTGCTGATCCTGATGTTAACAATGAGGATACATCTAAAAGATATACCCATGATACAATTAGAAAACTTTCTTATTATAAAGGAGAGAAAAAAATAGATCTTGGTTTTGTTGGATCTTGCATGGTTCATAAAGGAGATATAAAGATTGTATCTAAAATGTTGAGAAATCTAGAAGAAATACATGGTAAAGTTGAGTTTAAAGCTCCTCTAATATTAACTTCACCAACTTATAATATTATAGAGGAACTTAAAGAAGAAGGTGACTGGGAAATTCTTCAAAAATATTCAGGATTTGAATTTGATGATTCAGCACCAAAAAATAAAGCTAGAACTAAGTATGATAATATTTTGTATTTAGAACGTCCAGGATGTAATCTCTGCATGGGAAATCAAGAAAAAGCTGAAAAAGGAGATACAGTTATGTCTACTTCTACTAGACTATTTAAAGGAAGGGTTGTAAAAGATTCAGATAGAAAAAAAGGTGAATCGCTACTAAGTTCAACACCTGTAGTTGTTTTATCAGCTATCCTAGGAAGAATCCCTACTATTGAAGAATATAAATTAGCAATTAAAGGAATAACACTTACTAAATTTACACCTCTTCTAAAGTCAATGACTTCTAAGCCTAACCATTTAGTATCTTATTAATTGTCCTCAATTTAAAATTTCCTGAAATAACTTGAGATATTTTATTTACTCCTAGCCCCCTTAAACAAAACATTTTTAAAAGCCATAAAGAAATATTTTAAGTCAGTCATAAAGGGTGATTTATCATATAAATCTAGGTATTTTCTTTCAGAATCCATGATTTCGTTCAAGGTTTTGGGTAAATCAACATAAAAAGGAGGAATGAATCCTGGTTTATATTTTATTCTTTTCTTCTGTAAATCTTCATCGTATAAACTATAGAAATGTTTACTTAAAGGTCTTACACCAACTAGCTTCAAATCTCCTTTAAAAACATTAATAAGCATTGGTATTTCATCAATCCAAAATTTTCTTAGGATTCTACCTTCTGGTGAAATTCTGAAGTCATCTTTTATTTTACCCCCTTCTTGTAATTCATTTCTCTTATAGACATACTCCTGGAGATATTCAGAAAAAGGGTGCATTGTTCTTAACTTATATACTTTAAATATTTTACCATTTTTCCCAACTCTATTCAAGCTTATTAATGGAGCATATGTTGGATTTTTATCATAATATGGGTCTTTAACTTTTTTTGCTACAAAAAAAAGAGTGTTGTTAATTGTTGTTTCATCAATTACCTTAAAACCACATGAATATAATCTACCAAACATTTCTGCTCTTGACATAACTCTTCCTTTACCCTTTGTTAAATGAAAATATATATTTTTAAATATTGGAAGTTTTGGTAATACTCTAGAAATAATATAATCTAGAAAATAAATAAATTTATTAAATGGAGAAGGATATTTTTTAAATATTATTAACCTTCTGTTAGGATAAGTCAATACTTTACCCAGATACAAACCGGAATTAGGTAAAATTTTATTGACTGTTTCAAAAAATTTATTGATATAACGGATATCATTAACTTTTTTCAAGTTAAGAATTGATGAAAATTTACCAGAAGTTATCTTTCCTAAATTAATTTCACCAGATGTAGATGTCATGTAATTATTTTTTGAAGATAGTTTAAAATATAACTTAATAAAATTTGACAACGTACGATTTTTGACAAATTCGCCTTTAAAAATATTTAATTTAAATCTATGATGTAATTGTTTTTCTTTTTCTTTACCAAAAATTAATGAACCTTTATTTTTATAAATTAAATTTTGATCATTCTCGATGAATAATATATTCATAACACTGAAAAATTACAATTTATATCAAATATACATATATTTGTTTTCTTGAAACTCATAAACTCTAAGCGATTAATTTGGTAACATATCTTGATTATCTTGATATATAACCAAACCACTTATAACACTAATATCAATTTTTAACTTAATTTTATTAGCTGAAAGAAAATTGTATTTTTAAGAGAAAATAAGTAAAAACATGTTTGATTTCTTTAAAAAACATAACCAACCATTGTTTGAAGGATTATGTGATTTTCACAACCATCTACTACCAGGAATAGATGATGGTAGCAAACACGTGGATATGTCTTTAAATATGCTGAAAGCATACCAAAGATTAGGTTTTACTTCCATAATCCCTTCACCTCATGTTTACCAAGATTTGTATCCTAATACTCCAAAAACTATAAAAAAATCATTTCAAGAATTAACCAAAGCTAATAATCTTGATAATGTTCCTCAAATTCATTCTTACAGTGCAGAATATATGGTAGATGAAAGTTTTATAAAAAATCTAGAAACTGGTGTTCCTAACTTATTGCTTTGTAAAAAATACATCTTGCTTGAAATCCATATTTTTGGTAGTACTCAGCACTTAGAACAAGCATGCTTTGAACTCTCCCAAAAAAAAATAGTTCCCATCTTAGCTCACCCAGAACGTTATCATTGCCTTGAGACTGTGGCTCAATTCAAAGCTTTAAAACATAAAGGATTTTATTTACAACTCAATGCTTTATCGCTAATGGGACATTATGGTCCAGAAGTAAAACAAAAGGCCCAGCTCCTTTTAAAGTCTGGACTTTACGATCTATTAGCTACAGATGCACATAACACACAAAATTTAGAGCAATTATTTTCACTGAAACTATCAAAAAAACAAGGTCTGCAGTGGGAGGCTATTAGAGACTTTCAGTTGAATATGTTTAGGATATAAAATTTATCCACAAATAAAAAATATCAGCCGTTGAGGAACTTTATTTGTATAAAAATTTCGATTAGCTTTTTTCGTCACTGTTTTTATAACCATAACCATAACCATAATTATATTTATAAGAATAACTATACCTATAACTGTATTTATAATTATATCCAGAATTAGGACCTGAAATAAGTCCATTTAAAACCATCCCAAATGGTGGTGTATTAGCTTTTTTATTTAAATCTTTTATAAAAGGAAAAATATTTTTATCAGAGAATTGGGATCTAGAAACATAGACCACCAAATCAGATAGGGGGAGTAATGATGAAGTATCACTAACCAACATTAAGGGTGCCGAATCTATTAAAATTATATCATATTTCTTCTTAAGAATATCAATTAAATCTTTCATTCTTTTGCGCATGAGTAGTTCTGAAGGGTTAGGTGGAATAGGTCCAGAAAGTATGTAGTCTACACCACTAGATTTCTTATCTTTTAAGATCAGCTTATCAAGGTTCTTATAACTTTCATCCGACAAAAAAGTAGAAATTCCTAAACTAGATCGATCAATACCTGAATATTTATGCAACTGAGGGTTTCGAAGGTCGCCACCTAATAAAATTGTTTTTTTACCCAAGGCACTATAACTTAATGCCAATTGGTAGGAAATAAAAGATTTTCCTTCTCCTTTTATGGAAGAAGTAACAGTAATCACATTACTTTTTGGTTTTATAAGTAAAAAACTTAAACTGGAACGCAGCACACGAATAGACTCCGCGATGATTCCTCGAGAATTAACCTCTTTTTGATCTAAATTTTCATCAAAAGGGACTTCTCCTAAAATATTAATACCTTTTAGTCCTTTTTCAAGATCCTCTCGTGTGTTAATTTTAGTATCTAAATATTTGATAAGGAATAAAACTACAAAGGGTATGAGTAGCCCAAAAAGAATTGCAACAATGTAAGTAAACTGTACATTAGGTGATATAGGTCTAGTTTTGGAAACTCCATAACTCAATATTTTTATATTGGGCAGGGCCGAAATGTAACTAATTGAAGCTTCTTCTTTCCTTTTTAATAAAAACACGTATAGTTCCTCCACAATTTTAAAGTTTCGGGCATAAGATCTAAGGGTATTTTCCTTTTTTGGTAAATTGGCGACCTGTTTTTTAGTCTTACTTTCCATTTCTTGGTAGCGAGTTAAGGATACATTTAATCCCTCAATATAACGATTCACTCCTTTAATAATAGCTACCTTGGAATTTTGTAGTTGCTTACTCAATTGGAGCACTAAAGGACTTTGCTCCGTTGCACTCGTCAGTAAATTATTACGTTGAGAAACAATAACATTGTAAGAATTAACTAATTCATTTATCGCTAAATTTTCAATACCAATATTTGCGGGTAAAATATCGAAATTGGATTGTTCTTCTAACTTTTCTAATAAAGCATTTGCGACTTCAAGTTGAATACCCAAGTCAAAGGCAACTTTCTGATCTTGTATAATATTAGTTAATGCATTTTCGGTTTGGATAGCAGGTTGATAGATATCATTATCCATTTGATAAGAGATAGTATTTTGAGAAATAGTATCTATACTTTTTATTAGACCTTTGAGACGTTCCTCAATAAAATCGAGACTAACTTCAGAGATTTCACGTTTATCTAACACTTGATCTTCTGACATTATCTGTATCAGGGTATTTAAAATAGCTTCGTTTCTTTGAATATTGGTTCCTTTAATGGTTAGGTCGACAATTTCTCCTTGACTGCTGACAGCTGATACATTTAAATTAGATCTTATTTCAGCCACTGCAGATTTTACAGAAGTATGGATGATTTTAAAACTTTGTTCTTTCAGAAATAAAGAATCATTTGGCTTTATAAAAAAATCTTTTTTATCCAGGACTTCTCCTTTTTTTAGGGTGTAAGTTGATTCATCTTTGTTTATGATTAACTTATCACCTTCTACTTCAAATTCTAATGCTATATTTCTAGTAGGGTTTTTAAATTCTACCTCTATGTGTGGTAAGGGTTCAAAAAGTAAATAACTTCTGAGGCTACCAACAATATTACCATACTTATAAGTTTTAGTTTGCAAATTGAGTCGTTGGACCACCTTAGATAAAATATGCTGGGAGGTCATTACGGAAATGTCATTTTCAACATTTACATTATCAAAACTAAATAAACCATCTACACCTCCTCCTGTTAAAAAAGATGAAGCATCTGAATTCTCTTTTCTAATTTGTATTTGTGCATTAGCCTCATACACACGATCTTCATAGCGGAGATGAAAAAAGGTTGCTACTAAAACTAATGCAGTAAATCCTAAGAAGAAAGGCCAGAAAAAAAAGTAATAGCCTATATCATTTTTTATTTGGGCAATAAAATCCTCTTCTTTTTGTATATATTCATTGATTAAATCATCATTCATAAATATTGATTAAAGATTATTAATTAATACTATGGTGCTAATTATTAAGGATGCAATTGAAACAAAACTACCTGCATTACCAATAAATGATGCACTTTTAATTTTAGATTTGTTAGGTTGAACTATAATTACATCGTTGGGTTTTATACGTTCAAAAGGACTACTTAACCATTTAGCAGAAGTAAGATTCAAGTAGCCTGTAGTTAGAACGCCGTCTACACTTCTAATGATTTGTAATTCCTCTCGATTCGCATTAATAGTAAGATCTCCAGCCATACCCAGAGCCTGTAAAAAACTCATATTATTTTCAGTAAACGTATAGGTCCCTGGTGTTCTTACTTCTCCTAAAATAGTCACTTTTGCATTTAATAAGCGAATCGTTACTGATGGATCTATAAGATATCCACCTGATTCTAAGCGTTCTTTTAAATCTTTTTCCAATGTAGTGATTGTTTTACCAGCCACAGAAATAACTCCCAATATTGGAAAATTAATTGTTTTGTCTTGAGTAACCAAATACCCTTCCAACTTCATAATCTCTACATTATTGTTCTGTACTTGCTTTCCTGATAACGATCTATTAAATGGAAGTGCAGCTTCTGGCGTCAATGCCCCCACTCTAATATCTAATACATCATCCACTTGGATGGTATTATCATTGTAAGATAACTCCAAAGGTAAATATTCATAATCATCTTGAACGTATAGAATATGTTTCTTAGTGACACAGGATTGCATAAGAATTAGTATCCATAACGTTATTGTGTACATTTTTATATTATTTTCCATTTATCTTTTTTTAAAAAAAATTGAATACAAGAATATGAAGTTTTTTCAAGTGCAAATATAATATAATTAAAGATTGTTATAGGATAATTAAATAAAACAATTTAATAATAGATTACTTTTCCAATGGTAATTATTGTGTTTTTTATCTTCAGAAAAAACCAAAAAAATTTTTTTAAGATATTTAAATAATAATTTATTAAAATATATTGAAAAAAAGATTTTAATAATAATTCTATTTATTTGCCTTCAATATAGCTTCCAAAATACGTAAAGCTGCTTTTCCGTCCCATAATTTAGGACGATTTGGAGTTCTGTTTAGCTTGAGTTTATTCTTATATTCTTCCCTAATTCTTGAAATTTTATTTCCAACTAATACACATGATCCACCATTTTTAAGCAATGTTATGGGACGCTCCGTATTCCAACGTAATGTTAAGCAAGGGGTTCCTAAAACTGTACACTCTTCTTGTAAACCTCCACTGTCCGTTAACATTATTTTTGCTATAGTATTAAGCTTTAACATTTCATGATAACCCAAGGGATTTAATAATATCAAATTGTCATTTAAAATTAATTCATCCCATAAATTAAATTGTTGTAATTGGTTTTGAGTACGTGGATGAATCGGCCAAATTATTGGTATATCTAAACTAATCTCATCAAGAATGAATCTAATAATTGGTTCTAAAATTTCTTCTTTATCTACGTTTGAAGGGCGGTGCATCGTCATTAAAGCAAAATGAAATGTTGGAGAATTAAAATTATTTAAATCATTACTTTTTTGCTCTTGAATAAAGTTATCCTTGATAATTTCGCTTATAACTAAATTAGAGGCTTTTACAATATTTGATTCTAGAGTGTCAATCATAATATTTCCTACAAACTCTATTTTAGATTCTAAAATTCCTTCTTTTTTTAGATTCTTTATTGAGAGTTCATCAGGAGTTAACAATAAGTCTGACAAACGATCTGTAACTAATCTATTTATTTCTTCAGGCATTCTTTCATCTCCTGAACGTAAACCAGCTTCAATATGACAAACTTTTATATGAAGTTTTTTTGCTGTAACTGAGCAAGCTAAAGTTGCATTTACATCTCCTAAAACAATTACCCAATCAGGTTTTTCCTCTAAAAGCACTTTTTCAAAAGCTATCATAGTATTTCCAACTTGCTCTGCATGTGATCCTGACCCAATTCCTAAATTAATATCAGCGCTAGGTATATTTAAAGCAGTAAAAAAAGCTTTAGACATTCTATCATCATAATGCTGTCCTGTATGGACCAAAATGTGCTCTATTTTTTCTTCTGTTGACTTATTGTAATTAGAAATTGTTTTTATGAATGGAGCAATTTTCATGAAATTTGGCCTTGCCCCCACAACAGATATTAACTTCATATTACTTAAGTTTTATTGAAAATTACTATTAAGATTATTTGTTTTAATTTGTAATGATAATCTAAGTTTTTCACAATTTCATTTTCACTTTTGTTGTTATTATTTATGTATTTTTTGCAATATTATTTCTTTTCGCTAATTTAAAAAAAATATAAATACTTAAACTATTTTAATATAATCGAGGAATTTTATTAATAATTTTAATGACATCAACAAAATCTAAATCTATAATTTCCATATACCATTTTAGGGAATTATATCTAGGTTTATTTTCATCATAAATTAATTCAAGAGCCCTTTCTCTTGTTATCATTCCTTCACGTATTTGATTGGAACGAAAAGTATCATTTTCACTAAAGCCTACGATTAGAGTATATATGTAATTATAAAAGCTTGCTGTGCCATCACCAATCCTCCAAGTAGATTTTGTATCGATCGCTTTTTCCCAGTCATAATTATTAATTATCGTATCTTCAATAGTTTTTTCATTCCATCTTGTATAATCAAACATATGATAATAATCTGCTTTTGGTGTTAAATATCTGGAAGCAAATGACCCTAAAGAATCTAAAATAGACTGATTAATATAACCAGGGCTTTGTAACATATTTTTAGCAACAAACCCAAATAATTTCAATTGATTCATCAAGGAGATGGAATAAATACGTTTTTTATCAAATTGAGGTGCCAATCCAGCAAAACCAGTTTTAAATTCAGTATTCTCTAAATAATTCACTCCCCAAATTTCTAAATCAATATCTAATTGTTTTTTAATTTTATAAGCATAATAGAAAAAGAATTTATCTCCAGCCATAAATAGAGGAATCATTCCTAGTGTAGGATTTTTTAGCCAAGCTGTAATATTTTTTTTAATATTCTGGCGCTTCCAATGAATATCAGCAGCTACAATTATATTTTCAACACCCAACTTTCCGCAAATTCGTGCTACATTTCTGCGTGCCAAATCCGTAACCATACCCCAATCGTATGTATATGTTACAGCATTTAGGCCTAATTCTTTTTTAACCATATGCAAAACATAAGTACTATCTCTACCACCACTAAACGGAATTAAAACCTCAGGCTTATTATTTGCTTTTCTGTAAGGCTTTACCAAATCTTGAAGTTCTTTTATTGTTTTTGGTTGATTCTTTCTTTTATGATTCTTACAATAATTACATTCCCCTTTGTCATCAAACTCTATAAAAGGAAATGTTTCAGGCAAAATACATTTTGTACACCTTTTTAAAGTTTTTATTTTATCAATTGGATACTGTAATAATGCTTGTTCTATAGTCGCATTAGTATTTAGATGTATCAAATTCAAATCTAATACTGTAGATAGTTGTTTGTTTTTTGATATAATATTGGTTAATTCAATTTTATATTTTTCTTTTTTTCTAGAAAGCTCCTTCTCATTATTATTAGTTTTTAAAGAAAAATTTTGAATCTTATATTCTGAAAGGCTTATACTTATACCATTGTTAGATTTAATATGCTTAATTTGGTATTTTCCAATTTCAGAAAGATTTATCTTTTTCTCAAATTCTGACAACATAGATCGCTCAGAAGCAAAAAATAAAATATCCTTATTATTATAGAGAATGTATAAAGACCCATTGTTTGTTGCTAAAATAAATTCATCTAAGTCCTCAAAAACTAAAGCTGTAGATACGGTTCCAAATATCTTATTAATACTCTTAGAAACAGCTTCCTTAACAGATTTGTTATTCTTAAGCTCTAATCTAATGAGAGCCAATAAAACTTCAGTATCAATTTCATTCTCTCTATTTATATTTGGGTGTCGCTCCCATAATTCATCTACATTAACCACAATACCGTTATGTACCCCAACAATCCCTTCTTTAATTACAGGTTGATTATTGGCATCATCTAATTGGGTTCCATTAGTTACTAAACGTGAATGTCCGAAGGCATATTTTGCAGACTCCTTTGTTGAAAAAGTAGATGAAACTACATTCTTAATTTCTTTTTTATAAAATAATTGCCTAATTGGGATCGGTCCTTTTAGAACTTCAATTCTATTTTCAACTTGATTAAAGGTACATAAACCAGAGGAATCTTTCCCTCTAGTTTCTGATAAAAGAGCCAAGTGTTTTAATGATTTAGTAAGAAACTCTTTTGAATATTTTGATTGTTTGGATGTAATTACTCCGAATATTCCACACATATTATTTTATTTATATCAATGTTATTACAACTCGATTAATTATAAATAAACTGTTTTTGTATATCTGGATTAGTATCAAATTCAACAATTCGACTTTCAAAATCGACAAACAACCAAACTAAAAATGCTGTTAAATCGAGTTTTTCATTTAGCATTTTATTTCTTTTTTTCTCCCAATCTAACTTAATATTATCGTTGTTCATAAACATCTCAATCTTTTCGAATAATGTTGCTTTATCAGATGTTTTAATTCCAATCCCAAGATTATAGTTGTGTTCAAGATCGTCAAGATAACTGATTTTGTCAACAAAATCGTTATATCTTATGTAAGGAGTTCCTAATACTCCAGCTTCTGCCGACATGGTTTGACTATCACTAATCAAAAACTCAGCATAATATAGTGCATGAGCAATATCATTTGGATTAATACATATTCTGTAGGCTTCAAATTTTGAAGGAAGCTCCCTTTCAGAAGTTATATATACTTTTCCACCTGTTCTTTCAAGTAAGGAAATAATTTTTATAACATCTTTATCAGTCAATCCTTTTTTACCTGTATCATGAGTAGCTTGCAATGATACTAGCCTGATGATGAAATACTTTTGCTTTGACGGATTAAAACTCTTAACTATCTCATAATCTGGTTTAAACCTGTTTGGATGCAGTCCACCTAATTCTTTAAATCCAAGGAAAGGTATTTTCTTTACGTTAAATCTTCCCATATTAGAAACTGATGGGGATATAATTCTTTTGGCAAAAATAAACAGTAGTTGAGATTCAGGTACTGCTGTTATGTCATCATCCTGAAAGAGAAGAGTTGGTATTTTACGAAACCAACCATTAACAACAAGTAGATCATCTGTCACAAACAGATCATATGTTTTCTTACCTATATACTTTCTCAGTCTGAGAATTGTTCTGAAAGTATTATAAATTGCACCAATCTTTGTTGGAATTCCTTTTATTTTTCTCCCTTCAGGAAAAATGTTTGTATATTCCCACCCCTCGTTTATTATTAATTGTTCTAGAACATCTTTACTTGTGATCACAATATCACACGAATTTCCCTGAGATTTAAGAATGTTAATAGTATTCTTAAAAACATGATACTTTGAGGGATGTACAATAAAAAATAGATAGTTTTTTTTCAAAATTATTGATTAATAAAATATCTTTTTTTTCCACTCTTTGTTAAATCAAATTCATCAACATAAATCAACTTTACGATAGAATTATCTCCAGATTGCATTTCAAGACTGGAACGTATTTTCTGTTCATGATGATTATTGAATCCTTCTATTTTCTTCATTTTACAGGTTAGCGTATTAAAACCAGTTTTTTCAATACTATAGCCTTCAACAGGAATATAATGAAACAAGGTTGCAAATCCTGGACCAGTTATTACGGATCCATTTTCAAGCCTAACAATATCAGAAGTTCTACCATAAACACGATTAAATGCTTGCCCATTATAATCTGAATATTCATCACAACGCTTATTAATTTGAAGTTCGTCACCTAATTCATAATTAATAAAAGGCATTGCATAATTAAGTAAATCAGTAAGCAATACTGAACCAACATTTTCACTGTCTTTTTCTTTAATTGTAATTAAAGAGTTGTATCCTACCTTAAAACATCCCTTATTGACCTGGATAGCAGTAACTCCACCATCATGGGCCCCATAACAGTTAACAACATCACAATTAAAAGAATCAATAATTCCTTTCTTATAACTTTCTGTAAGGACTTCAGATGTTGTAAAACAGGCATCAATATTCAATTTTATATTGTTTTTATGTGACCATCTTGCTAACAAATATATAGCTGATGCATAACCATAAAGATATTTAATGTTTTTAGATTTGATTAATTGTACATATCGTTCACATACTTCATCGGACATATTTATTCCATTTAAACCTATTCTATTTTTTAATCTATAATAAATACTGTGCTTGAGTGATTGTTTTTCATTTACAAAAAGTGAGGTACTGCCTAAGGCGATATATTTATTTCCATAACTATATGAAGTCTTTTCCCAGTTAACCATGTTGTTTGCTGCAGAAAAACTCCATGATCTATAGTCAAGTAAATAATTTAGTGGGTCTCCTGTTGATCCTCCAGTAGAGGCATTTTTATGAGGAATATTTTCAATATTTTTAGGCACCAAGTCTTTAAAATTCTCTATAATTATTGATTTGGTCAAGTTAGGAATTCGTTTTAGATCGGACTTTGTTTTTATTGAAGACGGATTAATTTTATGATCATCAAATAGTTTTTTATAATAAGTAGTGTTGTTATAGGCATGATATATTAATTTCTGTAATTTTTCATTTTGCCATTCTTCAATTAAATTCCTATCGAATTTATTCATTTTGATGATTTTCTTATAGAAATAGGAAATCTTGGTTTTCATGGCTCTGTCAGCCATCGGCATAATTAAGTTTTTTAGAAGAAAAGTATACATATTTACCTTGTTTGTAAAATATCAATAATCTTATTCACAATTAAAGATTGTGGTTTAACGGTGTAATAATTTTTTACCAATTCTCTTCCTTTTGCAGCAAAAGATTTTCGTAGCTTCTCATCACTTAATAATTTAAATATATATTTTGTAAAGAGTGGTATGTCGTTATAATTATCTACAACATAAGAATTGTAATTATGCTGAGCTGCATCAGTCATATTACCTACATTAGAAACTACGGGCACACATCGACCCGACATGGCTTCTAGCATTGCAGTAGAAAGACCTTCACTTGTCGAAGGCATTACCAGAACTTTTGTTCTAGAATAATAATCAAGTACGTTTGATACATATCCCTTCAATATTACATTTTGAGTTAAGTTTTTTTGATGGATATAATGATTAATGAAATTAAACAATGATCCATCTCCCAAAAATACGGCTTTAATATGCTTATAATTGTATTTTTTGATTAATAATTCGATCATATCTATAACACGATCAGGACCTTTTAAAGTACTAAAATCTCCCACAAATAAGATATCTATATCCTTTTTGTCTTTATCTTTCTGTTCATCAATAGTTTCTATAGATCCATTTAAGATTTTAATCTTTGACCCCTTTATACCTTTTTTGATCAATAGATCCCTGATCATTGTCCCTTTAGTAGTTAAAACATCTGCATTTTTATAAATCCAAATATTAACTTTTTTCCAGAAAAATTTAAATCTGGAATGAGATATAGTTTCAGGTATTCCCCCAATGATTGATACTACTACATTTGTCCGAGCAATTTTTGAAGCTATCACGCTATATAAACCTTTAGGTAGAGTATAAACACCATTTATAAGAAATGGCCTATGTTTGAGTGAATAATAAATCAACTGACAAGGTTCAAAGATAAATCGAAACAGCTTTTTAAATAGCTTAGATTTAATTTTTTTTGTCCATATGGGATGGGTTATATACACTGTTTTATCTAATGGTTTCCTTTCAGTTTCTGCAAAAACAAATACTTTTTCAACCAGGTCTGAATGAGTAAATGGAGTAATTTTAGATATTGTTAATCGTTCACCTAGTCTACCAACTACAATAAAAATCTTATGCTTTTTTTCTTTGGATTTCATTTAAAGTTAAAATTTACTTTTGATTTTATTTAGTAGATGTGCTTTACTTGTTCTTTAAATACTAAATCTATGGCTAAAGAGATAAATTTTAATTATAATTCGGATAAAATATATTTAAACTTTCCACTTTTAGAAACAGGTAATTTCTCCATTCTTATTAAATCTACCTTATTTAAAAATCTCAACATAGCTTTTTTCAATTTCTTTTCTTCCTCTTCATTTAATTTACTACCCTTCTCTATCCGAAATTCTATTTCTCCTGGAATATTTTGATAAATCTGAAATCTTTGTAGTTTAATAGATAATATATTCAACTCAAACAATATATCAGTAAAAAAAACTCCATGTACTTTTGCCCCATTATTTAATATAATCGTATCAATTGCTCTACCTTCAATTGAGGTCATAAGTGGCTGATTAACTCCACAGACACATTTCTTGTCAGAAATAATGCCTAAATCACCAGTATCAAATCTAATTAAGGGCATCACGAAATTATCAAGGTCAGTGGCAACAATCCTTCCACTTTGATTAGTCAAGGATTGTCCCTTTGAGTCCAAAATCTCACAAATTACATGTTCCTGATTAATGTGTAGTCCATTATGTTCAGAACACTCATATGAAATAGCTGACACTTCACCACATCCATATTGGTCAAAGATCGGAACACCAAATACTTGTTCTAAATATTTTCTATTATGTGGCAATAAGGTTTCTGTTGTACTTGATATAGCCTTTAATGAGTCTAATTTCAAATTTTTTTTAACTAAAAAATTAGCTAAGTCTATCAATGCAGACAGATATCCTTTTATTAAGACAGGCTTATTTCTTAACATTACATTTACAATTTCTTCTAATTTTGATTCAGTTAATTCAAATGAACTGAAATAAATATCGTTTTGTAAGTACTGTTGTAGATTAGTTATTAATTTATTTTTAAATGAGGATGAGAGTACAGTTCTAGCTCCCCAAAAAGTAACAATTTTATCATAATAATTTACACCCATCCAATCGAACCATCTATAATATGATCCCCAGGTAAATGAACGGTTGTATTCATCTTTAAATACTTTTACAGGAGCTCCTGTTGTTCCACCAGTCTTACCTCTTTTTATTTTAAATTTTGATTGTTCTATTGAAAGTAAATTATCACCTTGTTCACGCATTATATCTTTTGTCAAAACGGGGATTTTTTGAATATCATTTAAACTTTTAATCTCCTTAAAATTTACATTATGGGCTTTGAATAAATCAAAATAATATGGGACATTTTCACCAGCATATTTCACTAACCTCTTTAGTTTCTTTAATTGATACTCTTCAATCAGCTTTTTATCCCAATACTGACTACTCTGAAGAAATTTGTAAGTATCAATAGTTTGAGTTCCTTTTATTTTATCTTGCAAATAAAATCCTATATTCTTAGCAATAAAACGTCGCATAACTACTTTCTAATATGGTTTAATATTTTTTTCATTTTTAAAGCTTGTTTTAAACTACCTTTTTGAATAAAAAAGTAGTTAAAAATTGGATTTATTTTTTTTAATTTTATATAATATATTTTCCAAACAAAATGAAATTTTTTTATAATATGGAAGAGAATGTTTCTACACTTATATTTTACATAAAGACTCTTATCAATAATAATATTACCACCGCGATTTCGAATAGGAGTAATTTCTACTTTGTAACTGTCTTTGTAAAAATCAATATTTATTATCGCTGATTCTTTTTGTCTGGGACTTAACTTGGAGTACAATTTATCATTCATATAAATATCGTCAAAACAAAAATTTCCCAAGCTGTAGAAAATATATTTCCCCTTATATCTTTCGAATGGTTGAAAAGTATGGCTATGATGACCAATAATTAAATCGGCTCCAGCATTTATCAGTTCTCTAGCTATTTTTGGTTGATGCCAATCTGGATAAAAACCATTTTCAACTCTGCCGCCCCAGTGTAATAATACAACAACATGATTTACTCGATCCCTCAATTCTTTTATTTTACTAAACAAAGTGTTTTTACAAAAAAAATTAACTTTTATTTTAGTATTCGGAGGCATTGATGGATTTGTGTCGTAGTTAACATAATTTAAAAATGCAATTTTAATATCATCTTTTTCTCCAACTATAAGAGGAATAGAATAATTGTTATCCATTGATGCACCAATTGACTTTATTTTATGTTTTTCTAAGATTAATTTTGTTTTTTTAAATCCGGAATCAAGATTATCGAAGGCATGATTATTTGCCAAGCAAGCAATTTTAATATTAATATCAGCTAATAAACTAAGTGTTTCTTCGGAGGTGTCAAGCCTAGGATTCTTCAACTCATTTACACCTGTATCACCTCGAGCAAAACATTCGAGATTTCCTACAACATCTGCCTTATTTAATATAGAATTTATTCCTTTGAAAGGATTTTCACCTTCAGAATATATCTTTTCAAATCGATTGTTAAAACTAATATCACCAATAAATGCGTATTTTTTCATAAAAACAATTTTACAAATTTGCGTAAGCTTTCAAAGTATAACTTATAGTCTAAATATATTTTAAATATTTATTTGTGATGATCAAAAAATAAAATTTTCAAATTATGGTACTATTAGAGATTTTTGTTTCTTTTTATTGTTTTCAAAGACCGTTTTAAAATATTTTATTTTTTCATTTTTATGGCTATTGTAGCAAAAGATTATACTTAAAACAATTAATGCTGAAGAATTGAAGAACATCATCTGATTATAATAAAACAAAAAATCCCATAAAAAATAAAAAAAAAGAAGCCAGGATAATCTTTTGTTTTTAATTGAAAAAATAATCATATAAGCGAATATGACAAGAAATATTGTCCCCGAATAGCCTAGAGTATATATTAAAGCACCGGCTTCTCCTATCAAGCCTTCATGATTTATTCCATAGTCTGAACGTGATGTAGATGTAAAACGACCATACTTTGAAATAGCAACTTCATATACGCCTTTACCAAAAAGAAGTTCTTTGTTACTGGTGAGTGTCAGCATCTCCGGCTTAAAATACAAGAAAAACCCTGCTCCTCTTCCTGAACCATAATTATCGTTTTTTATATTTATACTTTTCTCGTTATCACCAAAATAATAATCGGAAACATATTTACTAATAAATGAAATATCAAAACTCCCCCATATCTTTTTTTCTGGTGTCAAAGTCGAAGTCATTCTAACACCAAAATAGAAAACTACGAAAGCGACAAGTGAATATTTCATCAAAGTATGAAGTCTAATAGATTTGGAGACAAAAATGAATAAGGCAAACAATATAGCTGGATAGAATACAATAGGTTGACGTTTACCGCTTGCAATAGCAATGATTAATAACAAAGTGATAATAATCCAGTCTTTTTTTCTAAATCTGCCTTTCTTTATCAACCAATAAAAAATCAATGCCACAATTGGTATAACAACAGCAGGACCACCTCCTCCATAACTCATTGTTCCTACTAATCCTTCAAAATCAAATCCCATTAAAAATATTTTAAATATAGCCACAGCAATCTGAACAAACATTATATAAATAAATACAATCTTTAAATATTCTCTTTTTGGTTTGTTATAAGTAATATCTTTTAAATAGTGATAAGCAATCCATAAAAATGCATGTTTAAACAAATATTGACTTAATATTGTTAATACTTCACCTCCATTAATATAAAAGGAAATCCAATATGATATGGAAAATAAGAGAAAAACAATATTAACTGCTAGGTCAGTCTTATTTTTGTTTATAATAACTTTATTACTAAATAATAAGAAAATAGCATAAGTGACAATTCCTATTTGGTAGCCATTAAATATTCCAAAACCAAGAATACTATTAAAATAGTCAAAAAGTCCCTCCCAGAAAACAAGAACAAATAAAATACTTAATCGAGTTATTCCAACTTTATTAAATGTATATATCATTCCCAAGAAAACAAATGAAAAGTAAAGAGCAACATTTAATGGTGTCATAATTTTTTATTAAATAATATAAATATCTTATTTTATGATAAGATAATTTATATAATATATCATTTATTGATTTTGCATAAACTCAAGTAGTTTCATAACTCTATTATCCCAAGAATATAATTTGAACGCCTTTTTTCTTGCCATTTTTCCATATTTATTAGTGTCTTTCTGAACAAATGACTTCATTAATGATAATTTAAGTGAATCATAATTATCAGGCTCGCATAATATAGAATCATTTTCATTTTCAAGCACCTCTCTAATTGTAGGATAACCATGCGCCACTATTGTCCTGCCAGCAGCCATATATTCAAAAATCTTCAATGGAGAACAATAATTTATTGTTACAACTTTTGAAGACCATAAGGCTAACAAAATATCTGATGCAAATAAATAATTAGGAATCTTATTATGCTCTATAAAGCCCATGAAATTGATATTAAAAACAGATTCTTCTTGAGATATCTTTTCAAAATAGTGTCTATGTTTTTCAGGACCTCCAATCACTAAAAAGATCAAATCTGGAAAATCTTTTGCCAAATAAATAATATTTTCAATATCTCTATTCAAATACAATCCACCAGTATATGTTACAACTGTTTTATTAATTGGAAGGCTTAATTTTGATTTCGCATTATTTTTATCAATATGTTTTTCAAAAAGAGAAGCGTCAAATCCATCATGCCATGCAAAAAGTTTATCTTTAGGTACACCCTTCTTTTCCCAGTGTTTTGAGAGGGCTTCACTAATTGAGAATAAACATTTAAAATTTGGGGATTGAGTAGCGCGTAACAATCTTTTCTCCAAAAAATTATGCAATATATTTTTAGTGCTATGTAATCTGGAGTTATGTGATTCATAAACAATTGGCACGTTAATTTTAATCAAATCATTCAAAATATATGAATCTCTTGTGAAGATCATATGTGGATTATTTTTTTTAACTATTTGAATGATACTTCTTTTGACCAGTATTCTATTTAAGAATACATTTTTAGACTTTTGATTCCATGTTGTTATTTCAAAATTGATTCCACTCTCATATGTATTGTCAATAAATTTTTTAAGATTATATTCAAAACCACTATTTTTTTGCATTGCTAAAGTGACTTTATATCCAGCTTTAGTAAAAGAAGTACACATAGAAAAAACCTGTAATAAAGTAGTGTTCAATCCCCCAGATTTTGAATCTTGAACTGATGCTATATGTATATAAAGTAATTCTTTAGTCATAAATTATCTTTATTAATGTTTTATTCTTAGGTAGCTTTGCATATTTATATATAATTTTCATTCTTTAATAATTTTAGATACGTTAATAACGTGAAATTCACGTTTACCTCTATGACCTGAATCAATAGAAACAAACTTTCCATCCTTACTCCATTTCGGATGTAAGTCAATTCTATTTTCACCACTATATTTAAAGGGTTGATGAAATATTCCTAGAATGTGTTGTTTTTTATTTAACAAATCATATAAATATAGTCGTGAAAATTTAGATTTATCTGGGTAATCATCTGTGAGCATCCATCTACCATCAGGAGATATTGAGGGGTGGCCATCTTTAAAAAAATCATTATCACCAATAGTTTCTACAAATCCTTTTTTATCAGTATAGCGATTATATCTATCTCGGCCATCATTTAATCTGGAAAATGATACAATATTTTTAGAATCTGTCATCCAACAATTGTGAGATACTAGTTCAATTCCAGTTAGAAAGAATAAGTCTGATCCATCCCTACAATTTGCTGTCATTAAACGATGGAATCTGCCTTGCGGCCCAATCCATCTATGTAAGAACATAAATCGTTTCCCGTCCGGGGCAATATCAATATGGTTTACTTTGTGTTTTGAGTTTACCATTGTGGGGTCAGGTTTAAATTTCTTTAAGTAATCTAATGATATTATCAGTTTACTTGTATTCTTCTCAATATCAATAAACCATATTCCATCATTTGCATCAGATGGAAGATCAATATTTTGTTTTCTAAAATATCCATAGGAAGGTCGCATTAAACTATTACGATCGAAATTCAAAGTCAAAGCAAAACTTCCGTCATTGGAAACGGAATAGATGGGTTTGCTGAGTTTTTTTCTTCTATTTGTTTGATTATCATATATTTCTGAATAATAATCGTTATTTTCTTCATTATAATTATTATAAATAATTTTATGATCTGAATCTGCAAACCATTGCAGCATGCATCCTTGTTGCCAGTTCCAAGCTTTTGATTTAGCTATAACTTTTTTATTATTTAGAAGAGCATTGTAATAAACAATATTAACAGATGAATATTTACTACCTCTTGTTTTCTTTTCAGTTGTCTCGCACCAAAGTAATCCTCCATTATTATTAAAAGGCGAAATATTATAATAGCCAAAAAAAGAGTTATTTTTTACAGGAAGTTTTATAAAATTAACTTTCGTATTCAAATAGAATTTCTTGAAACGTCTTTCAATAAAATATCTGTGTAATAAATATTGCGAATAATAAAATATATTAACATATAAGTTGAACAAAAAAGGTATTGATTTTACTAACTTTTTAATTTTTTCTTTCATTCAAACATATTTCTAAAATTGAGATTTTTTAATCTATTTTTTTTTAGATTTCAAGAGAGCTTTAAGTGTTACGATTATTGATTTCAAAAGTATTAGGAGCAATCTTAATTATATCATACTTTGTTCTTAGTTTTTCACCTTTAATTTTATCCAAAGATATCAACCGAGTTGTGATATCAGTTTTTGTTAGGCCTGGGAATTTTTGTAATTTGACCTGGGCAATTTTTAGTTCTTTATCAACATCTTTTTTCTGCAGTATCCGCTTAATCTTTTTAATAATCCTGATTCCCCATCTTTTTTTTATATCAAATCCAAATAGAAGATGGATTTTCTTTTTTAGCTGACTTAGAGAAAAAATACTCTTTTTTGTCCAATACTCATCACTAATATCTAAAGAGTCTAAAATACGAATAATATTATCTGCGGAATCAGCAGGAAATACACTTTTAATATAACTTTCAGCAAGATCTTTATCAACACCAAACCTAGTATCTTCAGAAGAACTTAATATGGCTTTTAGCTCATCAACTAAATTTTTTTCTGTTTTTATAGTTTTTCCAAATAGGTTCGGAAGATATGGTCCGAATTCAGTCTCAGGAATCGGGTGGTAGCGGAGGGTTGGTTTGTTCATTGCCCATGCTTCTATTGCAGTTGTACAACCAGAATAAATAAGCACTTTTGCACCTAAAATCCAATAGGTTGCATTACCACTATATTCAACAAATACGTTATTTATGGAAGAAAAATGATTGTGCCAATTTTCTTGATTTTCATTAGGATGGGGTCTAATTACGAACTTGGTATTCGGAAAAGTTTTACTGAGTCTTTTGAGTAGATAGACATAAGCTTCGAATAACTGTGCAGCATTTTCACTTACTTTTGTATAGAAGTTAAAATCCTCATCATTTTTAATTAATCCTCGAAGGCGCATATGTTCAACATAAGAAGTAGTTCCGTACAATAAGGGGTTCCAATTTCCTGGACTAAACATACTATTTATCAAAACATAACCATCATCCGAGTACGACAATTGATGTTTCGATTGATCTCTAAGGAACTGGCGGTATTTTGTATGAAGAATATCAAATCTAGGATTTCCGACTTTATGTATTTTATTTTCGTATCCTGGTAAAGTCCTTGTTAAAATATCATACTGTTTCTGACCCCAAGCGAAAATAGCATCACTAACCTGGAACGTCTTATGATCTATGCGTTTGGTATAAACTTCTGGTGATGGCCAACTGAGTCCTTCTTCATCCATGGCAACAATTTTCAGACCGGCAACATGGAGCTCTTGTAGAGTAAATGATGATAAAGGAGAGTGATCTTTATAAAAATAAATTCCTTTACCATAAGAACGCGCACTATTATAAACCCCTCCTTTTGTTCCCAAAATCACTGAATAGCCTTTTTCAAGTGCCTTGTGGGCAATAAGTAATTTGGAATCTAATTCGCGGGCAATTATTTCAATAGGTAGAAAAAGCCTTTTTTTTGTAGATTTCATTTGCAAATTCTATAATTAATATTTAAAGTATTTTTAAATGGTCTCTTAAATTCCACTAGAATTTGTTACAAAGATCATGAATTATGTTTTCTATTGGTAGCAAAAATATCGATTAAAATTAATACTTAGATACTTTTTTGTCACTAACATCTAGAATATCCTGTGCAATTTTATTATTTATATTTTTAATAGTAGGAAAAAGCTCATTGTATTTTTTCTGCAGTTTATACAATACATTCTCACGATTATTCATTATTTCCTTTGCATGTGCTCTCATCATTTCGTAATTACTTGTTCCTAAAACTAGATTTAAGTATCTGTAACTAAAAACAGGGTGATCCATTTTGTCTCGAAGAGATTCATCATTATCATACTCAGGAATTCCTCTTAAGTCAAGATATTCAATTGTAGGTATGCCCAAGGCAAGCATGTCTATAACAACACCAGAATAAAAACTTATTGCAAAATCACTATCTTCGGCCAAAACAAATGGATGATTATCAGAATAAACCCAATTATATCCGTAAGTATCAGTGCCAAACACCTCTTCGTAAATTCCTTCTTTTCTTTCTTTTGGATGTAATTTAATTATAATATTTTTTTTCAAATCTTTCCAGGCTAACCTTTTAATATCTTCCAGAGCTTTCTTTTTACGTTCATAAGGAAAATAATTCGTTCCGCCTGGCCTTGAGATTATAAAAATCGAACCATTGTCCTGCAAATTAATTTCATTATTTTCTTTGGGAATATTTGATCTTATAAATTCCATCCAGTCAGGGTTGTGCCTAGGAATACCAATAATTTGCATTGAAGAATTATCAATAGCATATTTATGCTTATATATTGGAACCTCCATTGAAGAAAATAAATATGCTTTTACATCTTTTCTTAAATTTTTACTAAATAGTTTTTTAGTTATACTTAAAACACCTCCTTCATTTATATTTATTCCATGTTGAATAGAAAATTTAGGGAGCTCATGAAAGTTCTTCATCAATTCTAAATTATAAGGTTTTGATTCATCATAAATATCGTAAAGTATACATAAACCATTTTCCTCAACTAATTGCCAGCTAAATTGAAATTTACGGTTTATATAACCACTATATTGTGCATATAAAAAATGAATTATATTCCCGGCAATTTTGGTAATTTTCATTTTTTTCAATTTTAAAATGATCTTAATTAAAATCTTTTCAAATATTGATTTTTTATTATTCTCTATTGCATTTAAAAAAGAATCGGCAATAACCCAAGATCCTCCCTCGGTTTTGAGTACGATATTATCAAAAATTTTCGAGCCCAAAATGATCAAGATATTTGATAAACTAATCTGTCTAATAATATTTGGTTTAGGAAAAATTATAATGAATTTTAAATCATTCCGCTTATTTTTTAAATTCCAAATTATAGGTAACCAATTATCCAAAAGACCTAAACTTGGAGAACATAAAAAATAAATAGTATTTTTTATAGATTTTTTATTCATATTGCTCGTTGAATTTAAGCTTTAAATTTTAATATAAATAGCCACAATTCTTTAGTTTATATGACATGATATATTTCACAAAAGTATAATCAGACTTTACCTTGTGTTTTCTTTTTTTATTTTTTGAAACGTTTAATTTAGCTTCTCGTTAGCTTCAACCATTTTTTTAAAAAAAGTGCTAGTACTTAGTAGTTCTTCATATTTTCCTTGATTTATCATTTTTCCTTTTTCAAATAAAAAGATGGTGTCACAATTTTTCATAGTGCTCAAGCGATGGGCTATCATAATGATAGTCTTCTCCTTGCTTAGTTTCTTTATAGCACTCATAACAGCCTGCTCAGTCAAATTATCCAAGGCAGATGTCGCTTCATCCATAATCAAAATATCAGGGTTATGGTACATCGCTCTGGCAATACCTATACGCTGACGCTGTCCACCTGACAATCTCACTCCCCTTTCTCCAACAGTAGTATCATAACCATCTTTTAGATCGCTTTTTATAAATTCATGTAGTTCGGCAATTTTAGCAGCTCGGATTACTGCTGCATGATTCACTTGATTAGTCGGGATACCAAAAGCAATATTAGCCTTAACTGTATCATCAGCGAGAAAAATAGACTGAGGCACATAACCTATCGTTCGCTGCCAGGAAATAAGATTATCTGATTTAATAGACTTACCATCAACAATAAGCTCCCCTTTTTGTGGAAGAAGTAGACCGAGAATTATATCTACGGCTGTAGTTTTACCTGCACCAGTTGATCCTGCAAAGCCGACGGTGGTATTTGCTTTGATCTTTAGATTAATATTTTTTAAGGCAGATCTTTGAGCTTTCGGATACGAGTATATGACTTGCTTCAACTCAATATAATTTAAAAACTTCATAGGAAAAATATCTGATTGTGTTTTAGTTGTATTTAAACCAGTAGCCTCAGGAACCACTTCGAATAAATCTTTATAAAATAAATCCAAAGCCGGCTTTCCGGATCTCATTTTTGTAAGTGACTGATAAAGCATGCTTAGTATAGGTAATAAACGTAAAGCACAAAAAGCAAACATTCCCATAACAGGTATCACTTCTAATAGATTTCCTCCTTGAGAGATAAGAAGAAACATCAATGCAATCAATATACCACCAAAAGCTATAGCTTGAATTACAAATCCAGGAATAATACTGATAATACCAACGTGCGACCTATACTTGGCATATTGTAAGGCCGCTTTTCTAAAACTTGCAATATAACCGGATTCTAAACCTGCTGCTTTCACCTCCTTGATTCCACCAAAAGCTTCATTAGAAATCTCGAAGCGCAGTTGATTCTCCCTGATTCTTCTTTTTCCGATATTTTCTAAATATTGCTTCAACCTCAAATAAACAATCCCATAGGTTGAGCCAAGAATCACAAAAGACATAATTGCGACTAGTGGGTTAACGATGAGCAGAAGCACAACCAAAAAGAATGACTGAAGTACGCCGCTCAAAAATTGAAGAGACGGGAGTAGTGTATAGTGAATTACTTGTTCCACTTCCGATAAAATTGATTTACCAAGATCTGCACTATGGCGATTTAAAAACCAGAAGTAGGGACGGGAGAAATAGGCTTCCATGAGACGCGAACTCCAGTCATATCCTCGCATAAAAGTATAACGTACTGTATTGTGATGAGTTAGAGCCTGCAGTCCAATTCCTAATATTACCACAACAAAAGTTGTACACCCCAAAAAAATCGAAAAAGAATAGTTACTCTTAAACCCGAAAGCATGATAAGCCCAAGACAGATATTCCTTCGATCCAATAGCATCTGGGTTGGCCAAAACTTCTAAAAAAGGGAGAATTGAAGCAACTCCAGCCACCCCTATCAGGCCAGTAAAGAGCATCAAAATGAAAAGTATAAGGGCCTCTTTTCTCTCTTTATTATCAAGGATTGCGTAAAGTTTTCTTGAAATATCTAGCATGTAAGTATTTTTAAAATATTATTTATAATTAAAAATATTTTTCTAATAATCTTTCACCTTTTTGAATATTAAACTTAGATTTTTTTCCGATAACTTTTGAATAATATTTTGGATGTAATCCATACCCGGGTCTAATTGATCTAATATTTTTAGATGTAAATATTTCACCTTTTTTGATATCCTCAATTACGTACAAAGATCTTGAAAAAATTCTTCCATCTTTTTGTTTTTTAGTCAATGAATAATCAATATTTCCAATTAAAACTTCAGTTTTTCTTACTAACTCTACCATTTCTTTAAATTCAATTTCATTCATTGAAAAAGAAGCATCAGGCCCTCCGACTGATCTATCTAAAATAAAATGTTTTTCAATTATTCTAGCTCCTAATGAAGTAGCAATAACTGGTGATAATGGTCCTAATGTATGATCAGATAATCCAGTTATAGTATTATAACGACTAGCAATATCTTTAATCATTGATAAATTTGCTTCTTCGATTGGTGCTGGATAACTTGAAGTGCATTTTAATAAGGCAATATTACTATTTCCAGATCTTTTACAAGCATCTATTGCTAATTCAATATCTTTTTTTTCTGCAATTCCAGTTGAAATAATTATTGGTTTAGCTTTTGAAGCAACATACTCTATTAAAGGAATATCTGTAATCTCAAATGAAGCAATTTTATATGCAGGTACAGAAAATTTTTCTAAAAAATCAACTGAAGACTTGTCAAAAGGTGAAGAAAAACATATTAAACCTTCCTTTTCTGCTACTTTAAATAAAGTCTCATGCCATTCCCACGGTGTGTAAGCTTTCTTATATAAATTATAAAAAGTTTCACCCTCCCAAATTGATCCTTTTATTATAAAATCTTCTTTATTTGAATCAATAGTTAAAGTGTCTGCTGTATAAGTTTGAAGCTTTATACAATCTGCACCAGCTCTTTTTGCTGCTTTTATAGTTTCAATAGCAGTATCTAAGTTTTGATTATGATTTGCAGATAGTTCTGCAATAATTAGTGTTTTTTTAGATTTGCTTAAGTCTATATTTCCTATTTTCATTTTATAATATATTTAATTTTGAAATTTTAGTATTCCATCCGTCTTTTTCCAACAAGTAATTATATTTATTTTTATCATTAGAATTATGATAGCTCCCAAAACCAATTTGTTTCGATAATTTATACTGGCCATTTTTGATTAATAACCATTTTTCTATTAATAAATTTTGAATAGTTTTCTGTAAAGTTTCATAAGTTGTATGTAATGTTTCGTTTTTAGATTTAAAAAAAACTTCTTTTTGAAATAGAATGTCTCCAGTATCAATTCCTTTATCAATAAGATGAATACTAACACCTTTTGGTGTATTATCTATAAAACTCCAAAAATTTGGATCTGATCCTCTGTTATAAGGAAGAAGTGATATGTGTAAGTTAATAGCATTATTTTTAAATAATTTTAAAACTTTTTCATCAATTATATATCTATATCCATAACTAATTAAAAAATTAAAATTATTAGATTTAACATAGTCTTCATTAATTTTTTTTGAAACTTGAGTGACACTATCATTACATGATTCTAAAAAATTAATTATAAGTGAATTTTTAGGACCTAATAACAAAATATTCATAATCTAATAATTACACTATTTCATTTTTATAAAAAGGGTGAAAATTTCTTAAACAATAACCTATCATTTTATCATCTCCTGGCTCAGATAATTTGAAAGTTTTATTAAATGCAATTAAAGATTTCTTTTCATTTTTTATTTTAATATCATTTGAAAAACCTTTAGAACCAATAACATCAATAGTATATGATTTTCCTAATATAAAATCAAAAATTATTTTAGTTCTTTCTACGTGATAATCACTAGTAATTACTAAAACTTTATTCCAGTTTTTTTTTCTCAATATATTTTTTTTTATAAAAAAAGCATCCCCTACTGTATCTTTTGACTTTAATTCTTTAAAAATATATTTTGAAGGAATACCTTTTTTTATTAATTCCATTTTAAATACATCTGCGATAAACAAAGAACAATCTTTTCTATAGTTCCAACCGGATGTAATTATTGCATTAATATTTTTATTAAAAAATATTTCAGAGGCTAAATTCAACCTTGATTTTGATTCCTCATTTAGTTCGCCAATGCTATTCATTTCATGAGCTAAAACAACAATACAATTATACATTTTAATAATTTGCAATTAGTTCAATCTTTCAAATCCACTATGACATACAGGTCCTTCTAGTAAATTATCTATATTTTTGGTTTCAGACTCACATTCGTAAATTAACTTAAAAACCTCATCCAAAGCTGTAAAATATGTTGAAATATTTTCATTAGAATGTTCTATACAAGCATAAAAATGTGTCGATGCTAAAATTCCTTTTTTAAGCATTTCTTGAGTGATTAACGTTTTATACTTTAAAGAATTCATTGAATTAAATGAATAAGTGGAAATTGCAGGCAGACCAGTAACATCAATTGATAAATTATAATTGTCAGCTAATTTTTTCCATTTTTTTTGAACTAATAATCCTTTTGAAGTAATGATTTTCCATGATTCTATTTTTTTCATTATTTCAAGTGTTTTTAATGCAGCTGTTGGACCTATTCTTTCCGTCCAAAAAGTACTACTGATGAATGTCTTTTGTGAGGCCTCCATTACAGATCTCTTGCCAACGATTGCATTTATTGCGTAACCATTTCCGAGTGTTTTACCATATATAGCTAAATCAGGTTCAACACAATATTTTTTATGAATTCCACCATAAGTTTCTCTAAATCCAGACGTACATTCATCAAAAATTAATACAATTCCTTCTTTAGTTGCAAGATTTCTTACTTTTTGTAAAAAATTATTTTCCGGACCAAAATTTCTAATAACCTCCATTTTAATAACTCCTATATCATTATTTTTTACTATTGATAATAATTCATCGTAATCATTATAATTAAAAGGGAAAGCAGAATTCTTTAAATTTTTTGGGACACCTGATACACTAAGTCCTGAGAGTAAATGTTTTGAAAGCTCGTCATCCCCATTATGATTTACTGATAAATACCAATCATGCCATCCATGATAACCACAAATTGCTACATTGTCTTTTCCTGATGCAGCTCTAGCAATTCTAATTGCAATAGAATTTGCCTCTCCACCACTTCTTGCAAATCTGACCATATCAGCCCAAGGATCTATTTCTACAAGTTTTTCTGCTAATGATACTTCCTCTGGACAATTAAGAGTACTCATATTACCATTTCTAATTACTTTGCTTACAGCTTTATCTACATCATCATTTCCATAACCAAGTGTATTTGTGCCAATTCCCATTATGGATATATCTATATATTCTTTTCCATCCAAATCCCATACTTTACATCCTTTTGCCTTTGAATAATAGGCTGGCCAATTTTCAGGAAGAAACATTTCAGGCCTTTTAGATAAAAGCATAGTTCCACCTGGTATTAATTTTTTTGCCTTTTTATATAGTCTTTGACCTTTTCCTTTGTTAATCATTCGACAATGATTTAATCAATCCTTCATTTCTAGTTATATCACTATTTATTTTTTGAAGATTGTTGTTTATTATGTAATGTGTATATTCAAACCAGCTTTTATCAAGACCTAAATTATTAATTAAAATTTTAATTAATTCAAAATCTTCTGGATGATCAACTGTCATTCTAATTTTTGAAAAATCTTTTTTACTTAAATAATTTACAGCTTTAAATAATTTCTTCTTATTAAAATCAGAATTATTTCTAATGAAAGTAGTGACGTGTTCTTTATCGGACTGTAATTTTGCATTTTCCCAGGCCTTTTTTAATGCTGAAAATTTAAAGACTTCAACATCTTGACCATCGGGGAATTTTTCAATTAATATATTTGATCCATAATCAACATCTTGACTTACAACATAATCAATAATTTTATCTATTAATTCAGGATCAATTAAAGGACAATCCGAAGTTAATCTAACAATCCAATCAGGATTTTCGTCTTTAGAAGCATTATAAAAACGATCTAGAACATTATTTGTTGATCCTTTATAATAATTAACATCTAATTTTTTACATATTTTAGTAATCTTTTCAACATGTAATTCATTCGTGGTAGCTAACATTAATTTATTTATTTTTTTAGATTTCATGATCCTTTCAAGATGAATTTCTAATAAAGATTTGCTCTTAACTTTTAACAGAATTTTTTTAAAAAGTCTTCTTGAACCAATACGTGCCTGTGTTATAGCCAATATCTTCATTTTCTACCAATTTTTTGGATAAAGCAATTCTGTTTCTTTAACATTAATTTTATTTATTGCCTTAACAACTTCAGAAGGAAGTTTAATATTAGAAAAGGATAAATTTCTTTCCAATTGTTCAACATTGTCTACGCCAATAATAACATTATCAATTTCTTTGTACTGAAGAGCATATTGAAGTGCTAAATTTTCAATGGGAATATTGGCTTCTTTTGCTATGATAAGAATCTCTTCTAGATACGGTTTTAAACTTTTTATGCTGTTTGGTAATTGTTTTGTATTTTTAAAAAATAAGCCTTGGAGAAAAACAGAGCGAACTTGAATCTCTTTACCCTTTGTTTTGGCTTCTTCAATTAGTTTTCCTCTTTGTGATAAGTTATCTAATAAGTTAAATGGTAATTGAATAACATCTATTTCAATAGTATCAATAGCCAATTGAAATTCACTATTACCATAAACTGATACACCAATTTTTTTTATTCTGTTTTGTTCTTTTAATTCTATCAATTCAAATAATATCTCTGGAAATAACTTAAAGTCATCAAAACTATGGTAAAAATAAGTGTTTATTTGATTAATTTTTAAAGAGTTTAAGGAGACTTCTAGTTGTTTTTGAATAGAAAGATCGCTCTTATTAAATTTAGTATTTATTAAAAAAGGTGAAAAATTAGAATTATTATAATTTCCTAATAATTCAGTGGCATTTCCATAGGCATCAGCTGTATCAAGTGTTTTAATGTCTTTATTTAAGGCGTATTCAAGCAACTCAAAAACTTTTTTTTTTGACGGTTTTCCGGAAATATTATTTATACCATAGTTGATACCAAACTGAACAGTACCTAAAATTATCTTATTACTCATATATATAATGCGATAATTGCTAAATTAAAATATATCTATTTTTCTATTGTTTTTACCGATTTAAGAAATTATATTATCCGCTTCAATTTCATCAAAAGTCCACCATTTACTTTCCATGATTTTTTTGAATTTCATAATACCCCATATTAACTTATGCTGATTATAAAATATTGAAATGCATTTTAAAAAAAAACTCCATGATTAATGATCGATATTGAATAATACATTATTCTTAATAGGTAAATTTTGATTATTTTGTGCTGTTTTTCAATGTTGGTTTAACTGAATTAAAATATTCGTTTTCTGTTATTGATAAGGATACACAGTCTATCCATTTTCCATTTCTAAATACCTCTTCAGGTATTGTGCACTCTATTTTCAAACCAGCCTTTTGATTGGATTTAATAGAACCTTTATTTACAATTAATGCCATGGCCCCAATTTTATGCAGATTTAATCTTTCGAAACCATATTTAATAATTAATCTCGCAGCTTCAGTCCCATAACCTTTACCCCAACTTTCTTTATCCCCAATCATTCTTCCATAAATTGCTTTTCTTTTTATCCAATCTATAGGGCCTAATTTAATATTACCAACATGTTTATTTGTTTGCGTTTCTATAATTGCAAGGAAAACAATGTCTTTATTATTAATTACACTACTTAAATAATCTACTAATTGTTGTCGTGAAGTTGGAAGATAAAGAGACTCCAAACTACTTATTATTTCTTCGTTATTCACCCAGTGTAAGTATGGGCCATCTACATCATCAATATCTAGTGGACGAAGATAAATTCTATCTCCAATTAAGAATGGTCTATCCATTTTATTGTTTTGCATTTTGTTATATTTTAAAAGGTTTATTATTCAAGATAAGTTCATATTTGCCAAAATTCTAGAAAAGATTAATGTAATAATCCTTTATCTTATGTATTACATACTTTTGTTCCTTATCACCCAAAGTTGGATACATCGGCAAACTTATACAATTCTTGTAGTATTCTTCAGCTATAGGCATGTTACCTTCTTCCCATCCTAATTTTCTATAGTATGGCATTAAATGAACAGGGATATAATGTACTTGAGTGAAAATATTATGTTTTCGTAAGTAATCGTATAATCCATTTCTATCTTCTATTTCAATTACATATAGGTGATAAGCATGTCCATCAATTAAACCTGATTGACTTTTAATAAAAGATTTTCCAAAGAAAGCCTTTTCGTAAACTGATGCTATTTCTTTTCTTTTCTTTAAATCTTTTTCTGCTCTTTTTAATTGGCTTATGCCCAAGGCTGACTGAAAATCAGTTAAACGATAGTTGTATCCCAATTCCTGCATTTCATAATACCAACCACCATGATTTTCCTGCATTAAATCTGCATCTTTTGTAATACCATGTGTACGAAGTGGGAGAAGTTTTTTATACAAAGCTTCATCATTGGTTGTTATCATACCTCCTTCACCAGCAGCAATGTGTTTGACCGGATGAAAAGAAAATATAGCCAATTCGGCAAATTCACCACTTCCACAATTTTGTTTTATTCCTTTGCTATCAATGAAATATCCCCCAGGGGCATGACAAGAATCCTCCAAAATCCAGCAATCATATTTGTCAGCTAGAATTCTAAATTCTTCAAGGTTTACTGCCCTTCCAACAAAATCAACAGGAATGATACCGACAACATTTTTTTCTTTCTTAAGAATTTCTTCAACTTTATTTATATCCAACAAATAAGTTTTGGGATCTATGTCGGCAAATAGCACTTCACCTCCAGCATATCTCACACAATTGGCTGAGGCAGCAAATGTGATTGGGGATGTAATCACTTTTTGTCCCGGTTTAACTCCCAATGCCAATATACTCAAATGTAATGCTGCTGTACCATTAGATACAGCAACTGCATATTTTGAACCAATATATTCAGTAAAGCGCTTTTCAAATTCATTAATCTTTGGACCTTGAGTAAGATAATCTGATTTAAGAACATCTACAACAGCCTGAATGTCTGCATCTATTATGCTTTGTTTACCGTATGTTATGGGTTTCATTTGAAAGGTTTAAAATCAGGATTTACAAATCTTTTTATCTTTTCACGCATGCTTTCGACCGTTTCCCATTCTGAATTTGTACCAGAGTTATACTTGAATCCCATTTCCACTTCTTTTGCATTAAAATGATTTAGGTATTTTTCTTTTTTAGCATCAGAAGGTAATATTGCATAGTACCTGTCAAATTCAATTGTATTGTAAGAATCACTTTCTGTAATCATTTCTTCATGCATTTTTTCTCCAGGTCTAACACCTACATATTCAAAACTAGCATTTACTTTAATTGCTCTGGCAACTGTTTCAATTTTATAAGAGGGTATTTTAGGCACAAAAACTTCACTACCAATAGCATTTTTGATTGCCCACATGACCATTTCAACACCGTCTTCAAGACTAATGTTGAATCTGGTCATATCTTTATGGGTTATAGGGATGGTATTTCCATTTTTGGCTTTATCCATAAAGAAAGGAATTACTGAACCTCGAGACCCCATCACATTACCATATCTTACTATAGAAAAACGTAAATCTCTATTTCCTTTTATATTATTGGCTGCGATGAATAGTTTGTCGGAAACTAATTTGGTGGCACCATAAAGATTAATTGGTGCCGCAGCTTTATCTGTACTCAGTGAAATTACAACACTAACATTTGTATCTAATGCACCATCAATTACAGATTGTGCACCACCAATATTGGTTTTTATAAATTCTTCTGGATTATACTCTGCTGCCGGAACCTGTTTTAATGCGGCAGCATGAATTATGATATCAATTCCCTCACAAGCTCTTTTAAATCTTTCCTTATCTCTTAAGTCCCCAATAAAATAACGTATACCTGGATACTTTTTTACATTATATATTTGAGACATTTCAAATTGTTTTAATTCATCACGAGAATAGATTACTAATCGACTAATTTCTGGATACTTTTTAAGGAGTGTTTCTGTGAATTTCCTTCCAAAAGATCCTGTACCACCAGTAATTAAAATAGATTTATTTTTAAGTTCTAACATAATTTTTTATTTAAATATTTCTAGATAAGATTCAATATTATAATTTCTCTAAATAGTTATTTTTCAAATGGATGTTTTGATAGTGGTTTTTTTACAAAAGGATGATATTCACCTTTTGCACCTAATGGGGTTGCATGTCTAATGTTATGAACAATTTCTATAGCTTGGCGTGAAGCTTTAAGGCCAAAGCCTCTTTTTTGCTTTATAATATCCTTATAAATTATAGTATGTAAATCTTTAAAACCATCGCTAAACTCAATCTCTTTTCCACCTATAGTAATTGAACGATAGGTTGTTTGCCCAATCTTTTTTATATTTTCTGGAAGAATATTTCCATTTATGGATAAAAACCAACGTACTCTTGCTTTTTCTAATTCTAGATAACCTGCAGCACGGTCATGAGTTTTAGTATGTACTATATTTTTTTTAAGATCTCCAAAGACCCAAGAAAGCATATCAAAAAAATGGACTCCAATGTTTGTAGATATACCACCTGATTTTGTATCATCTCCCTTCCAAGAAGTGTAATACCAATATCCACGAGAAGTTATATAAGTTAGATCAATATCGTAAATCTTATCTTTTGAACCTTTCTCAATTTTATGTTTTAAAGCAATAATACTAGGATGAACTCTAAGTTGTAAAATATTATATATTTTTTTTCCAGTTTCTTTTTCAATATTAGACAATGCATCAATATTCCAGGGATTTAAAACTAGTGGTTTTTCACAAATAGCATCAGCTCCATGCCTCAAGGCAAATCTTATATGTGAATCATGAAGGTAATTAGGTGTACAAATACTAACATAATCAAGATTTAAATTTTGTTTAAATTTGAAATTTGAAATATGACGATCAAAACGTTCAAATTCAGTAAAAAAATCAGCCTTTGGAAAATAACTATCAATAATACCTACACTATCAAATCTATCAAGTGCAGCAATTAAATTATTATTTGTATCCTTTATGGCTTTCATGTGTCTTGGTGCTATATAACCACTAGCACCAATTAATGCAAAATTCTTCATAATTAATTATTAATTTATTCTACTAACTTTATTTGCCTTTAATTTATACTCTTGTTTACTTTCCCAACAGGTAGCTAAACCATCATCATCAAATTTTAATTTATGACCAAACTCACTAACCCATCCAATTTGTTTTGCAGGATTTCCTACTACTAATGCATAAGCCTTAACCACTTTTGTAACTACAGCTCCGGCCCCAATAAACGAAAACTCCCCTATATTATTACCACACACAATTGTTGCATTAGCTCCAATTGAAGCTCCTTTTTTAACAATTGTGGGCATATATTCATTTCTTCTATTAACGGCACTTCTTGGATTTATTACATTAGTAAATACCATTGAAGGACCTAAAAATACATCATCCTCACAAATCACTCCTTCATAAATAGATACATTATTTTGAACTTTTACATTATTTCCGAGTACAACATTTGGTGAAATAACTACATTTTGACCAATATTACATTTCTCACCTAATTCACATTTTGGCATTAAATGTGAAAAGTGCCAAATTTTAGTATTTTTACCAATTAAACAACTCTCATCAATTATAGCTGTTTCATGGGAGAAATATTTTTTTTCTTTCATTTTATAAAATTAAAGTGTTCTATCAACCAAAGAACTTGGCATTATATTTTTTACATCATAAATAACTGCCTTGTCTTTTAATAAAAATGAAAAATCTAAATTTTTATAATCATTGTGCGCAACTGCCAATACAATTGCATCAAACTTTCTCTCAGGTAATTTTTTTGATGATGTAAGTCCATATTCTTGCATTACTTCCTCTTCATTGGCCCAAGGATCATAAATAGTAATATTAGTTCCATAAGATTTTAGATTATTAACAATATCTACAGCTTTGGTGTTTCTAACATCAGGACAATTTTCTTTAAATGTAATTCCTAATATTAAGGTATTAGAGCCATTAATGTTAATATCTTTTTTAATCATACACTTAACTACTTCAGAGGCTACATATTCTCCCATTCCATCATTTAAACGTCTACCAGCTAAAATAATTTCAGGATGATATCCATATTCTTGAGCCTTTTGAGCAAGATAGTAAGGATCAACTCCAATACAATGCCCTCCTACTAATCCAGGTTTAAAAGGAAGAAAATTCCATTTAGTTCCTGCCGCTTCTAAAACATCATGTGTATTAATGTCCATCAAATTGAATATTTTTGCTAACTCATTTACAAAAGCAATATTAATATCTCGTTGCGAATTTTCGATTACTTTGGATGCCTCAGCTACTTTAATATTAGGTGCAAAATGGGTACCGGCTGTAATAACTGATTTATACAAATTATTAACTTTTTCTCCAACTTCAGGAGTTGATCCTGAAGTAACTTTTAGAGTTTTTTCAACTGTACGATCTTTATCTCCTGGATTAATTCTTTCTGGCGAATATCCTACATAAAAATCTTCATTAAATTTAAGTCCAGAAATTTTTTCTAATACAGGAACACAATCTTCCTCTGTAGCTCCTGGATAAACTGTAGATTCATAAATAACGATATCTCCTTTTTTCATAACAGATCCTACTGACTCACTTGCCTTTATAAGAGGCGTTAAAATAGGTCTATTATTTTTGTCAACTGGTGTTGGGACGGTTATTATAAAATAATTACAATCTTTTATTTTTTCCAAATCATTAGTACAATATAAACCATTAGATCCTGAAGAATCATTTAACAATACAGATTGCAAAGTTTTAGTATCAACTTCTAAAGTTGAGTCTAATCCTGACATTAGTTCTATAATTCTATCACTATTAATATCGAAACCAATAACAGGGAATTTAGTTGCAAAAAGTCTAGCTAGAGGTAAACCTACATAACCTAGACCAATAATTGCTATTTTAACTTTATTCATAATTTATAAATTTTTCCAATACCATTTTATAGTCTCCTTTAAACCTTTTTGTAAAGAAAACTCTGGATTATAATTTAAGTTTTCTTTTGCTTTATCAACACTTGCATGAGAATGAGGAATATCACCATCTCTCTTCGGTCCGTATTTAACGGCAACATTTGAAATTTTAGAATCAAACTCGGACAAATACTCTTTTAAATATCCTATTAAATCATTCAACGTATTAGAATCTCCATAACCTACATTGTAAATAGTATTAATCGCTTTTTTGTTTTTTGTGACTAAACATAATAGATTCGCCTGAATCACATTATCAATGTATGTAAAGTCTCTTGAATAATTTCCATCTCCATTAATTACTGGGGATTCTCCTTTCATTAATTGACTCACAAATTTTGGAATTACTGCTGCATAGGATCCATTTGGATCTTGCTTTTTACCAAATACATTAAAATATCGAAGACCAATTGTCTCAAGTCCGTAGATTTTCGAAAAAATATCTGCATATAACTCATTTACATACTTAGTAATAGCATAAGGTGATAATGGTTTTCCTATGACATCCTCAATTTTTGGCAATGATTCTGAATCTCCATAAGTTGATGAACTCGCTGCAAAAATAAACCTTTTAACTCCATTGTCTCTTGCGGCTACCAACATATTTAAAAAACCATTTACATTCACATCATTTGTAGTGATTGGATCTTTTATAGATCTAGGAACCGACCCTAAAGCAGCTTGATGAAAAACATAATCAACATCTATAGTTGCTTTTAGACAATCTTCTAGCTTTCTAATGTCTCCCTCAATTAAAATAAAATTAGGATCTTCAAAAAATTCTAATATATTTTCTCTTTTACCTGTAGTAAAGTTATCAAGACAAACTACTTTATTGTCTTTCTTAAGTAATGCTTCACATAAATTTGAGCCAATAAATCCAGCACCACCAGTGATCAAAACATTTTTTTTCGTAAAATTTATTTCCATTTATATGTAATGATGTAATTAATAGTTTATTTATTAAAAAACTCTTTTATTTTTTGTATAATAAGCTCCTGAGATGAATTTTCAATTTCAGTATGAATAGGAAGTGAGAAAACTGAATTACATAATTCTTCAACATTAGATATAGTAAAATCACTATTTACATAATTACTAAATGCTTCTTGTTTATAAAGGGGTATAGGATAATATATCATAACAGGAATCTTATTCGTATTTAAGAAATCAATTAAAGAACTTCTTAATTCAGGCTCAGTCTTTAATGTATATTGATGAAAGACATGTGTTGAATTGTATTGTCTTTTTGGTATTGATAATTCTCGAATTTCTGAAAAACTTTCATCATATTTTTTAGCCATTTTATTTCTTAAAGAAGAATAGCTATCCAAATGATTTAATTTAACATTCAAAATTGCAGCTTGAATTGAATCTAATCTTGAGTTACATCCTGTAACTTTATGATAATACTTTACCTCTTGACCATGATTTGCAATCATTTTAAGGTTTTTAGCAATTTCATCATCATTTGTAAACATTGC